>MDSV01045663.1_pt1 | contig 11007 bp, 9 predicted proteins | sample 810851 | NCBI WGS metagenome assembly MDSV01 (sample SAMN05326640, study PRJNA326480) | marine metagenome | isolation source: seawater | place: Atlantic Ocean: North East | collected 2012 | reverse complement strand
TGATCGGTTTTTTTATTAGACATAAATTTAAATGATTCCCAAATTAAGCAAATAAATCAAAAGATATATATATTTGTCAAAAAAATAGATGTACAACAAGATACACTTATTTAGTGTTATGATTTTTAGCCTTTCTGTGCTAAATTGTCAAACTAATACAAAATTTGAGGAACCTAAAATAACATATAAAGTGAGCAAAACAGACAAAGAATGGAGAGAAGAATTATCTCCAGAGGAATATGATATTCTAAGAAACAAGGGGACGGAAAGACCACATACTGGCATTTACAATATGCATTTTGAAGAAGGTATATATTCTTGTAGAGGTTGTGGTCAGGCACTTTTCAAAAGTAATAATAAATTTATGTCTGATTGTGGTTGGCCGAGCTTTGAGAGTTCATTGCCAGGTGCAATAACCTACAAAAAAGATACTAGTTTAGGTATGGTTAGAACTGAAATTATATGCTCTAATTGTGGTGGTCATCAAGGACATGTATTTAATGATGGTCCTACTTCAACAGGCATGAGATATTGTGTGAATTCTGCTAGTATTAATTTTATAAACAATAAAAATGAGTAAAAAATTTGATTTAATTGTATTAGGTAGTGGACCTGGAGGATATGTAACAGCTATAAGAGCATCTCAGTTAGGATTGAAAACTGCCATAGTTGAGAAGGAGAGTTTAGGTGGGGTTTGTTTAAATTGGGGCTGTATACCAACCAAAGCACTACTAAAATCTGCCCAAGTCTTTGAGTATATTAAGAAAGCTAATGAATATGGTTTAAAAATTAAAGATTTTGATAAAGACTTTGATGCTGTAGTCAAAAGGAGTAGAGATGTTGCTGGAGGTATGAGTAAAGGTGTTAATTTTTTAATGAAAAAAAATAAAATTGAAGTTATAAATGGCTATGGTAAAATTAAACCAAACAAAGTTGTCTCAGTAGAAATCGATGGAGCTGAAGAAGATTTTGAAGCTGATAATATTATAATTGCTACTGGTGGCAGATCAAGAGTTATCGATTCCATTCCTCAAGATGGTAAAAAAATTATAGGTTATAGGGAAGCGATGACATTAAAAAAACAACCAAAAAAAATGATTATTGTTGGATCAGGAGCAATTGGAATTGAGTTTGCCTATTTCTACAACTCAATGGGAACTGAAGTACAAATAATTGAGTATATGGATAGAATTTTACCTGTTGAAGATAAAGATATATCTAATCAATTAAACAAAACATTTAAAAAATTAGGAATTAATATTTTAACCAATTCAGAAGTTATATCTTCTGATATAAAAGGGAAGGGAGTTAAGGTTCAAGTTAAATCTGATGGTCAAATATCCGAGCATGATGCTGATCTTGTGCTTTCAGCTGTGGGCTACAAAAGTAATATAGAAAATATTGGCCTAGAGGATGTTGGAATTGCTGTTGATAAAGACAAAATAATTGTTGACGAATTTTACAATACTAACATTCCTGGATATTATGCGATTGGCGACATTACTTCTGGACAAGCTTTAGCTCATGTTGCCTCTGCAGAGGGTATACTATGTGTAGAGAAAATTGCTAATCACGATGTAGAACCCATTAATTATGATAATATTCCAGGTTGTACTTATTGTTCCCCTGAAGTAGCGTCTGTTGGATTAACTGAAGAAAAAGCGTTAGAGATGGGATATAATATAAAGGTTGGTAAGTTTCCATTTACAGCATCAGGAAAAGCTCAGGCATCTGGTCACTCAGATGGTTTTGTTAAGGTAATTTTTGATGAAAAGTATGGTGAATGGCTTGGTTGTCACATGATTGGTGCTGGTGTTACAGATATGATAGCTGAAGCAGTTCTTGGAAGAAAACTTGAAACAACCGGTAAAGAAATATTAAATGCAGTTCACCCCCATCCAACTATGAGTGAAGCATTAATGGAAGCGGTTGCTGATGCATATGATGAGGTTATTCATCTTTAATTATACTATCAATAGCTAATCTATAACTACTCAGTCCAAAACCAATTATTATTCCATCTACAACTGGTGATAGGTATGAATTGTGTCTAAATTCCTCTCGAGAAAAAGTATTAGAAATATGAACTTCAATAACCTTACAGTCAATTGACTTAACCGCATCTGCAATTCCAACTGATGTGTGAGTATATGCAGCAGCATTTAATATGATACCATTAGAGTTTTTGGACATTTGAATAAAATTAATTATTTCACCTTCAACATTTGACTGAAAATAATCAATTTGCACCCCTTTAAATGTGGACTTAAGTGAGTCTAAATACGACTCAAAATTTCGATTGCCATAGATGCCAGTCTCTCTTGTTCCCAGAAGATTAAGATTTGGACCATTAATTATTGTTATTTTCATATATTATAAAGGTAATGCTTAAAGACTAATTAAAAAATAAAAATGAATTGGGACTCTAGCTTTGAGGATTTTAAAAACTATCTAAAATTAGAAAGAGGCCTTAGTATTAACTCAATTGAAAGTTATGAGTATGATCTAAATTTATTTAAAAACTATATTGAATCTAATCACATTTCAGAGACACCTATTAATTGTAAACCTAATACTTTAAAAGACTATTTATATAATAATTTATCAAATAAAAAATCTAGGAGTCAAGCAAGAAGCATTTCTGCTTTAAAAAGCTATTTCAACTATCTTATTTTTGAGGGGCATATTCAAAATTCTCCAATATCAGACGTTGAATCACCTAAACTTGAGAAAAAGCTTCCAGAAGTATTAACTGAAAAAGAAATTACAAAATTAATCGAGTCATTTGATTTGAATGATAATTTCGGTCAAAGAAATAGAACAATAATTGAGGTCCTTTATGGAACAGGAATAAGGGTGAGTGAACTTATTAACTTGAAATTATCAAATATTTTTTTTAAAGAAAAAATTATAAAAATTATAGGAAAGGGAAATAAAGAAAGGTTTGTTCCTATTGGTGATATAGCATCAAATGAAATAAGAGAATACTTAAAAATTAGAAATAAAAATATCATAGACTCTAAATTCTCAGACTTAGTATTTTTAAATAGATATGGAAGAGGGTTAACCAGGTCTATGATATTTAAAATTATAAGCGATAGTTATAAAAAGATTTCTTTAAATAAGAAAATTAGCCCTCATACATTAAGACATTCTTTTGCAACTCATCTGTTAAAAAATGGAGCTGATCTTAGAACTATTCAACTTATACTTGGACATGAAAGCATAACAACAACAGAGATATACACCCATCTAGATACAAATTACTTGGACGAAGTTCTTAAGAAATTTCATCCTAGGAAATAGATTATTCTGAATTAAAATTAAGTGCACAATCTATTAAGGCAAGATGAGAATATGCTTGCGGGAAATTACCCAATAATCTTTTTGATTTAAAATCTAGATCCTCACTATAAAGACCAAGATGATTACTGTATTTTAATATCTTCTCAAAATAATTTTTTGATTTCTCCTTCTCACCTATTTTGTATAAGCTATTTATATACCAGAATGAGCAAACAGTGAAAGATGAAGAAGGGAAACCAAAGTCATCTTTATTTTTATATCTAAACAAAAGCCCGTCATTCATTAAATCTTTTTCAATTGCTTTAACTGTTTTCACGTATTTTAAATTATTAGGCTTTATAAAATCAAATGATTCCATGAGAAGTAACGATGCATCTAGGCTATCTGAACCATAAGACTGTGAAAAAGCACCAAGTTTTTTATTCCATCCATTTTCTAATATGTCATTATAAATCTCTTTTCTTATTAATTTCCATTTCTTAATATTTGAGGATTTGTTAATTAAAATTGAGATCTTAATTGCTCTGTCAATAGCAACCCAACTTAATAATTTAGAAAAGGTGAAATGTTTATCTTCATTTCTAAATTCCCAAATCCCTTTATCGGGAAGTTTCCAGTTATTTTTTACTATCCACACTATTGATTTAACAATTGACCACAACTCCTCATATTCATCATTTTCAGAAGGAAATTTTTCAATTTGATAATGAATAGCATCCATAAGAATCCCATAAATATCATTTTGTTTTTGATTATATGCAGCATTTCCAATTCTAACTGGCGATGAATCCAGATAACCTGAGAAATGATCAAGAGTCTTTTCTTTAAGTATTTTTTCACCATTGATTCCATACATTATCTGAAGTTTTTCATTTTTGTCAGGAATAATATTAATTATAAATTTTATAAAGTTCTTTACAATATTTTTATGTCCTAATTTTGCAACTACCTTAATTACCATTGATGCGTCTCTTATCCAGCAAAATCGATAATCCCAGTTTCTTTCTTCACCTATTGTCTCAGGTAATGAAGTTGTAGCAGCAGCTAGAACTGCACCAGTTTTTTGGTATGTAAGCAACTTTAAGGTAAGTGCGCTCCTTAATATTTCATTATTATACTTTTTAAAATTTGGAGTTTTTTTTATCCAATTGGTCCAGTATTCTTTTGTATGATTAAACTCTAATAATATTTCTTTAAATTTTGGATAAATTAACTTTTCATAATAGGAAATTTTAAAAAATAGATCTGACTCTAATTCAATAACATCATTATTAATAATTGAATTTAAATTAGCATTTGAATATAGGTAAAGAGTTTCATAATTTTCATTTTCAGAAATGCTAACTATAAAACCACTCTTAACATATGATTTAGTCGAACCGATAGAGTAGTCTAATCTTGGATCATATATTATTTTTATTTTAGGATTGCCTCTAATATGCTTAACAATTCTAGTAATTTCTGGTGGAGAATAATAACTGTTTTTTTTACTTTGATATCTTGGCATGTAATCAATTATATGAAACTCATCAAAACCATTATTAAAGCTCGTCTTCAAAATACATGTATTTTTCAAATATTCTTGACTTACATTATAGTTTCCAACTGTTTCAACCTTAAAAAAACCTCCAATACTATTATCAATAATTTTTGCAAAAACCGATGGAGAATCAAATCTTGGTAAACAACACCAATCTATTGAAGAATCCTTATAAATTAACGCTGATGATTGACAATTTCCTATTATTCCATAATTAAGGTTGTCTCTATATCCATAAGAATCTCTTATTTCCATATTTTAGAGTTTAATTTAATGATTTGAGTAGGACAATAATTGTTTCAAATAGATTACCTATCAAGATATCTAATTTAGATAAATCTTTTGAATTTTCTTCAACTAGTGGAGGATTAGCTACTGGAATGAAATCAATTCATAAAAAAAATAATTTTTTATGGATAGGATGGCCAGGAATTGATAGGAAATCTTTAGGCAATAATTTAACTAAAGCAGAAAAATTATTACAAAAAAAAAATTATATCCCAGTATTTCTCAGAAAAAAAGAAATAAACGATTTCTATTATGGTACAAGCAACGAAGCTCTTTGGCCACTCTTTCATTACTTTATAGAGTTTTCTATATTTAATAAATCTCATTGGAAGTCATATGTCAATGTAAATAAGAAATTTGCTGAAAGTGTAATTAAGTATGCAAAAAAAGGTGATATAGTTTGGGTTCATGATTATCAATTATTACTCTGTCCAAGAATGATTAAGACTAGAAGACCTGACTTAACTGTTGGATTCTTTCTTCATATACCCTTTCCCTCTTTTGAAATTTTTAGAATTTTTCCATGGAGAGAAGAGCTTTTAGAGGGTATTCTTGGATCTGATCTTATAGGTTTCCATACTTATGATTATGTTAGACATTTCTTAAGCTCAGTAAAAAGAATTTTAAGGTATGATGTCATTTTTAATAAAATTAATGTTGGTTCAAGAGAAGTCTTAGTTGATACTTTTCCTATGGGTATTGACTATGCAAAATATAATGATGCTGCTAGAAAAAAAAATGTACAAAAAAAGTCTGAGATGTCTAACCTTAGACTTCAACTAATGGATCATAAGAAGACTTCATCTGACAGTAAATTAATCTTATCTATTGATAGACTTGATTATACAAAGGGAGTTATTAATAGAATTAAGGCATTCGAGATTTTTCTTACAAATAATCCAGAATACAGAGGTAAAGTCAGACTTATAATGCTTACTGTCCCTTCAAGATCTGATGTTAATGATTACATAAAACTTAAGAAACAAACTGATGAAATAGTTGGTAGAGTTAATGGTAAATTTGCTTCAGTAAATTGGACTCCAATATGGTATTATTACCGATCTATGAGTTTTGATGAATTAATTGATCTGTATACAATTTCAGACATAGCCATGATAACTCCGGTTAGGGATGGAATGAACCTTGTAGCTAAAGAGTTTGTTGCCACAAGAGTTGATGGAGATGGTGTTTTAATTCTAAGTGAAATGGCAGGAGCTTCAAAAGAATTATATGAATCGATAACTGTAAATCCATTTGACCTAAATAAAATGTCTGATATGATTTTACAGGCTATTAAGATGCCCAAGAAAGAACAAATTGAACGAAATAGAAGCATGCAAGAAAGATTAAGTAGATATACAGTTAATTATTGGGCAAATGATTTTATGAAAAATTTAATTTCTAGAGCAAAATCTAATCAAAATTCAGTCACTAATTATTTCAATTTATTAGAAAAAGAAAAGTTAATCGAAAAACTTAAATTATCAAAAAACAATTTAATCATACTTGATTACGATGGAACTTTGGTCAACTTTATGGATAAACCTGAGTTAGCTCTTCCTGACGATAATTTGATAAACATTTTGAATAACTTATCTAAAATTAAAGGTATGGATATAGCAATTGTAAGTGGAAGGGATAAATTGTTCCTGGAGGATAATCTTGGAAAACTTAATATTAATATTATTGCAGAACATGGTCATTTTTATAAAAAAAAGAATGAAGATTGGATAAACCTTGGAAATATTGATAAAGTTTTTTTAAACGATATACACGCAATCCTTCAATCTTTCTCTGATAGAACACCAGGAACATTTACTGAAAAAAAAGAGAGTGGCTTGGTTTGGCACTTTAGAAAAACTGATCCAGAATTAGCCATAGAAAGAGTTGTAGAGATAGAAACAGTCTTAAATAGCTTATTAACTGATCAGTTTCAAATTTTAAACCTTGACAAAGCCATTGAAGTTACTAGTAGAAAATTTGACAAAGGATCAGCAGTAAATGAATTAACAAAAAACAAGAAATACGATCATATAGTTTGTATTGGAGATGATGTAACCGATGAGAATATGTTTAAGAGCCTCAATGAAAATTCTACAACTATCAAAGTTGGAATTAAAAATACCCAGGCGAGATATTACTTAGAAGACCCAAAAGGTGTGGTTAATTTATTAAATGATATAAATAATTATCTGAAATAAATAATTTTACTCCTGCATAAGTCTAAATCCTTCACCATGAACATTAATAATTTTAAGAGATATATCTTTATCTAGATATTTTCTTAACTTCGCAATATATACATCCATACTTCTTGAAGTAAAGTAGTTCGCATCTCTCCATATTTTATTAAGTGCAATATCTCTTGGTAGAAGATCATCAAAATTTAAGACAAGCATCTTAAGTAATTGATTCTCTTTAGGAGATAGCTTGTAAGATTCACCCATTTTGTGAGAAAGGATTCTAAGCTTTGAATTAAAACTGAACTCTCCAAACTCAAATTCAAAGACATCTTTTTCCTCGATATTAACATTAGGTTTTCTATTAAGGATTGACTTTATTTTTGCTAAGAGAATCTCAGAGTCAAATGGTTTAGTCAAATAATCATCTGCACCAATCTTGTAGCCTTTGAGCACATCATCTTTTAAGTTCTTGGCAGTTAAGAATATTAATGGTATAATTTCATTTATCTCTCTAATCTCCCTAGCAAGAGTTAATCCATCTTTAAAAGGCATCATTATATCTAATATACATAGATCAAATTCAGATCTATTAAATTTTTCAAATCCTTCTATACCATTTACAGCTAGAGTAACTTCATAATTATTTATTGTTAAATAATCCTTTAAAATTCTACCAAAATTTGGATCATCTTCAACTAATAATATACTTTTATTCGATTTCATATTAAATATTTTCTAATGTTAAATAAAATTTAGTTCCTACTCCTTTTTTACTTTCCAAAGATATTTTACCATTATGGAAATCAATTATTTTTTTGACATAAGACAGCCCTAGTCCATGACCCTTTGTGTCATGGATATTTCCATTCTGCTCTCTGTAAAATTTTTCAAAAATTAATTTTTGAATATTTTTATCCATCCCTATACCTTTATCTTCAATACAGACAGTAATATTTCCTTCCGAGTTATGTGATGAAATAATTATTTTAGGATTATCTTTAGAATACTTTACTGCATTATCAAGAATATTAATAATTATGTTTTCTAAATGATTACTATTTCCATTTATCCTACTATTGACTGCATCTAAATAGATTTCAATAGACCCCTTTCTACTATCAACTATCAATTTTACATGTTCAATTGCATCTTCTATAACTTCATGTATATCTGTTTCCTCCATATCGAAAGGATTTGAGCTTTTTTCAAGTTGAGAAATAGTTAAAATATTTTCAACTTGTGAGAGCATTCTTGAATTTTCTTCTCTAATCATACCCAAGTAAGAATTAAATTTATCATTCAAATTATCTTTTGAACTTGACATAGCATCTAGTGCTAAGTTAATAGTGGCAATAGGTGTCTTAAATTCATGGGATATATTATTAATAAAATCACTTTTAATTTCAGATAACTTTTTCTGTTTAATTATTTGATAAAATGCACTCGTTGAGATAACTATGATTACTAGAGTAAGCATAAAAGAAAGAGTTGCCACACCAATTATTCCAGATAAAACATATTCTTGTTTATCTGGAAAAGAAACTACTAAATCATAATTTATAGGGCTTGAGCTATCATAAAGAAATGGAATAGAATATCTTGGGCCTGATTGTTCCTCCAGGTAGTTATTTGATTTAACTTTTGTTGATAATTCATTACTGTAAATTCCAAACTCATATGAGGTAATAATATTCCTGTCATTAAAGCCTTGATTTAGTAGAGCTTGAATTTCTCTAGAAGTGGTTCTTTTGTGAATTGGAAGAGATGAAGCATATTCTTGAAAAGCAGATTTATATTTTTCAAATTTAAATATATCTATATCCTCAACGCTTTTTAGTTTAGATATTGATGAATTTAGTCTATTTTCTCTTCTATCAAAAATATTTTTATTCACAATAGTTGTTTTAACTGCCTTATAATCTCTTAGTTCCTCATTTCCGTATCTGTTTGATAAATTATTTGGAAGATTAATATTGTAATCCTCTTCAAGAATTCCATATGCAAAAAATGTAGAAAGATTTGAAGATTGGTCTTCATCTAAGAAAAGAAAGACATCTGTAAAATTTGACTCATCAGGTGTACCAATTGAATCAATCAGCATTTGATAAGTATATACGTAGTCATTAAGCTCTCTACTTTGAATCTCGTCAACAACCTCTCGAAGAGTTCTATTTACTGCAAGTGAAAATTCCTCTTCTTTATTTTGCCAAGATGAATATATCCAATACCCTTGCATTAGAATTATCCCAATCAAAGAAAAGGACATTAATAAAACCAATGAGGTGTAAAATCTTCTATTCATTTATATAAAATTCTCAATTTTAAAATTAAACTTTCTTAACGAAATGTTAATGTGTAATTCTTATTTAATCAAATCTGAATGAATTTTTGAGACTTTATCTTTTAAATCTGATTGGTTGTCGTTGTCAATTATATAGTCACATTTACTTATTACTGTAGAGTCATCTACTTGATTCTTAATTCTTTTGATTATGTCATTTTTTGAAGTATCATCTCTTAATAATACCCTTTTAATTCTTTCCTCTACAGGCGCCCTGACTAGAATAATTTTATCATAAGATTCTTCTGATTTAGTTTCAAATATAATTGCAGCCTCTTTAACAATATAAATTTCATCATTTGCTTTAATGAAAGAATCAAAATCTTTTGAAACTGCAGGATGAATAATTGAGTTAAGTGCTTTTAGTTTATCTGAATCCTGAAAAACAATTTTTGATAAGAGCTTTGTATCTAATTTATTTTTTTTATAGATATTATTACCAAAAACTTTTTTTATTAAATTTATTAATGATCTATCTTTATTAATGAGGCTCTTCGCAGCATTATCTGCACTATAAGTCTTTATTCCAAGATATTTAAATTCATTTAGAACAGTAGATTTACCAGAACCAATACCTCCAGTTAATCCAATAATTTTCATTTGAAATTTAATTTGTCAATAATCTCCTGGCTAACGCCAACGCTTGAAAAACCCCCATCATTAAAAATATTTTGAAGAGTAACTCGCTTAGTATAATCAGAAAATAAAGAAACAGTTAAATCAGCACAATCTTCAGCAGTTGCATTACCCAATGGTGATGTTAAATCAGCATATTTAATAAAGTCGTCAAGCCCTTTGACACCCTTACCTGCAGTAGTTATAGTTGGTGATTGAGATATGGTATTAACTCTAACATTCTTTTCCTTACCAAAAAAATATCCAAAGCTTCTTGCAATAGATTCTAGATATGCCTTGTTATCAGCCATATCATTATAATTTGGAAATGTTCTTTGTGCAGCAATATATGTCAATGCAACAATGCTTCCCCATTGATTCATTGCATCCAATTTAAGTAGAGATTGCATTAATTTATGAAAAGAAACAGCAGAAACATCCCAACCCTTCTTCAACCATTCATAATTTAAATCTGTGTAATGCTTACCTTTTCTGACATTAACAGACATACCAATTGAGTGCAATACAAAGTCTAATTTACAACCAAATTTACTTGTAGCTGCGTTGATTAAGTTTTCAAGATCTTCTAAATTAGTAGCATCTGCTGGTATAACGTCAGAATTTGTTTTTTTTGCTAAATCATTTATACTTCCCATTCTTATTGAAACCGGTGCGTTTGTTAAAATAAATTTACCTCCCTCATCATAAATACGTTCTGCGGTTTTCCATGCAAT
>MDSV01006361.1_pt1 | contig 11007 bp, 12 predicted proteins | sample 810851 | NCBI WGS metagenome assembly MDSV01 (sample SAMN05326640, study PRJNA326480) | marine metagenome | isolation source: seawater | place: Atlantic Ocean: North East | collected 2012 | reverse complement strand
TAAGTATTACAAAAATTCCAAGTGACCCCTGACATGTCATGTAATATGACAATGGATATCCAAGTGGTCTGAAGCTAGACGCTTCCATTTCGGCTCCGAAGAAAAAGATGCCTATTGAGAATACGAACCAGATTGCAAGTGTAACAAACAAATGCATTCTTGTTTTTTCCCAATGTTGTTCTTGTTTTGACATTTTTATCCTCCCTATAGGTTAAAAAAAACAGAGCATACTTAAAAACAAGAAGATTTAAACCCCTAAAAAATATAGAAATTGCTGTATTTATGCAATATAATCAACCATAAGTAGAAAATGGCATTAAAATACAGATTCAATTTAAAAGATATAAAGTTAGAGGATTTTAAAGTTTATCTATTTGCGCTTTTTAAAGCAGTTATTCCAAAAAAAAAAATAAGAAATGTTTCAGATTTACAAGATTTTATAAAAAAAAAATCTGCATGGATATCCCAAGTTACTTTATATAATTATTTAAAAACAAGAATAGGAACAAAATATGTTCTTATGTTTGATGATGAAATATTTTTATCATCAATCAATAAAGCAAAATGGAATATTTATGTTGTATCACTCCAAGATTTAACTTTTTATACTTTATCATATTTAAAAGTTTTTCATAATTACAACGGCGAACATCATGCAGAAGAAATATATGAAGATATTTTAAATTTAGAGAAAAAAAATGAAATGCCTGAAGAAATTATAATTAAAGGTAAGAAACAATTTTTAGAAAGATTAAAAAACATAGATTGGGAAACTCATTATAAATCATTGCCTTTTAATGATAGTGCTTTAGCATTATATGAGTGGGCACCAGTGGCAGATGAATTAAAAACTTTAGACAGAAAAATAGTTTTAAATTCTATGATTTTAAAATGGAATAATATAAAAGAAGAATTTTCAAGACTAATTAAAATTTAGATATTTTTTCTATTATCTACTAAACTTTTGACAACGCTTGGATCCGCCAATGTTGTAGTGTCACCTAGTTGTTCATGTTCATTGGCAGCGATTTTTCTCAAAATTCTTCTCATTATTTTTCCAGATCTTGTTTTTGGAAGTCCTGGTGCAAACTGTATATAATCAGGTGTAGCTATAGGTCCAATTTGTTTTCTAACCCATAATTTTAATTCTCTTTCTAAGTCTCCATCAGGATTTTCTCCTACATTTAAAGTAACGTAGCAATAAAGACCATTTCCTTTAATATCGTGCGGATATCCTACAACAGCAGCTTCAGCAACTTTTGAGTGAGCGACAAATGCACTTTCAATTTCAGCTGTACCTAAGTTATGACCTGAAACAATAATTACATCATCTACTCTACCAGTAATCCAATAGTAGCCATCTTTGTCTCTTCTACATCCATCCCCGGTAAAATATTTACCATCAAATTGAGAAAAATAAGTTTCTATAAATCTGTTATGGTCTCCGTATACTGTTCTCATTTGTCCAGGCCAAGATTGCGCTATACATAGTCTACCTTGAGCTTCTCCTTTAAGAACCTTTCCTTCTTTATCAACTATTACAGGTTTAATTCCATAAAAAGGTTTTGTGGCTGATCCTGGTTTCAAATCAATAGCACCTGTTTGAGGACTAATAAGAATGCCACCAGTTTCAGTCTGCCACCATGTATCTACTACAGGACATCTAGAGTCTCCAACAGTTTTAAAATACCATTGCCATGCTTCAGGGTTTATTGGTTCTCCCACAGTTCCGAGTAGTTTTAAGGATTTTCTTGATGTCTTTTTAACTGGCCCTTCTCCTTCTCTCATCAAAGCTCTTATCGCGGTTGGGGCAGTATAAAAAATATTTACTTTATATTTATCAACAATTTGCCACCATCTAGATGTATCAGGGTAAGTAGGTATTCCTTCAAACATTATAGTTGTAGCACCGTTAGCTAAAGGACCATAAATAATATAACTATGACCAGTAATCCACCCAATATCAGCAGTACACCAATAGATATCTTTTGGTCTATAATTAAATATGTATTGATGAGTCATCGATGCATACACCATATATCCACCTGTAGTGTGCAACACTCCTTTAGGTTTCCCAGTTGACCCTGAAGTATATAAAATAAACAAAGGATCTTCAGCATTCATTTCTTCCGGCTCGCAATTTGATGAAACTTTTTTAATTATATCGTGGTACCAAACATCTCTACTTTCGTCCCAATTAATTCTGTTGCCTGTTCTTTTTACAACCACACATTTTTTTACATTAGGGCAATTTATTAAAGCTTCATCTGTAATAGATTTCAAAGGTATAGTTCTTCCTCCTCTCATACCTTCATCAGCAGTAATAACGTAATCTGATTTACAATCGTTAATTCTTCCTGATATGCTATCTGGTGAAAAGCCACCAAATATTATTGAATGGACAGCGCCTATTCTTGCACATGCTAGCATAGTATATGCAAGTTCTGGAATCATCGTTAAATAAATTGTAACTCTGTCACCTTTTTTTACTCCTATTTCTTTAAGTCCGTTGGCTACTTTTGAAACTTCTTGGTGTAATTGTTTGTAGGTTATTTTTTTTTGAACTTTTGGATCATCACCTACCCATATTATTGCGGTTTTGTCTTTGTTTTTTTTTAAATGTCTATCTATACAGTTGGCAGAAGCATTTAAAGTCCCATCATAAAACCATTTAATGTGTACATCTGATTTACTATATTTTACATCTTTGATTTTTGTATATTGTTTTATCCAGGTTAATCTCTTACCCTCTTTTTTCCAAAACCCATCGTTATCTTTTAAAGATTGATTATATTTTTTTTCATAAGATGATTTATTAATTAAACCTTTTTTTATCCATTCACTTTTAGTTTTATAAATGAGTTCACTTGACTTTTTTATTACTTTACTTTTTTTTCTGATTTTACTTTTTCTTTTAGATTTTACTTTTTTTCTTGTTTTTTTCTTAGTTAAAGATTTTCTTTTTTTTTTTGATCTTTTAGCCATTTTTTTTAGGAGATATTACCCATCTTCAAAATGATTTTCCAGCTTTTAGTATCAACTGACATTACCGACAATCTGCTCTGTTTTATCAAAGGTAGATCTTTCAGAGCCTCATTTTTTTTAATATTTTCAAGAGATACTGGTATTTTTAATGATTTTTTATAGCTTACTTTTACTGCAACGAATTTTCTCTCTTTATCTGTGGGATCAATAAATGCGGTTTTTATTACTTTTACGATTCCCACAATTTCTTTTCCAATGTTAGAATGATAGAAAAAACATAGATCGCCCTTTCTCATTTTTTTTAAATTTTTTGCAGCTTGATAATTTCTTACACCATCCCAAATAGCACCTTTATTTCCAGCTTTGATCTGCTGTTCTATTGACCAAACATTTGGTTCAGATTTTAATAACCAATAATTCATTTTTAAATTTATTTAAAATATTACTCCAGATCCCTTCAAAAATTTAGCACCTTCATCTAGTTGCCAACGTGGATTTGCTTTAAAATCTATCTTGTTAAATTTTTTACTTTGAAATTTTTTTAAACCAACTAGAGCTATCATAGCAGCATTATCGCCACATAATTCTTTATCAGGAAAAATAGGATCAAATTTGTTACTATCACATAAATTTTTTAAAGTTACTCTTATATTTTGATTTGCTGCAACACCTCCTGCAACAACAAAAGTATTTATTTCTTTTTTTGAAATTTTTTTGAATTCTTTGAATGCCATTTGAGTTTTCTTTTTTAAAATTTCTTCAATTGTATATTGAAATGATGCTGCTAAATCATATTTCTCTTTTTTAGTATTTAAATTTTTAGAGATTTTAAGAATAGCGGTTTTAAGTCCCGCAAAAGATAAATTACAACCTCCTTTGTTAATAATTGGTTTTGGAAGACTATATTTATGTTTATCACCTTTTTTGGCAAAGTTTTCTATTTCAGGACCACCTGGAAATTCAATACCAATTAATTTAGCAGTTTTATCAAAAGCCTCTCCTAACGCGTCATCAATTGTTGTTCCTAATCTTTTATATTTTCCCAGTTTTTGAACTGCTAAAAACTGCGTATGACCACCAGATATCAATAAAAGTAAATAGGGAAACTTTATAGATGAATTTAACATCGGACTTATTGCATGACCTTCTAAATGATTAACTGCAATGAATGGTTTGTTTAAAGACTTTGAAAGTCCTTTTCCAAAACTTAATCCAACGTTTAAACACACTATTAATCCCGGTCCTGCTGTTGCAGCTATAGCATCAATTTGATTTAAATTTATTTTACTTTCATTTAATGCTTTTTTGGTAATTAAATCAATTTTTTCAATATGAGACCTGGCAGCTAATTCAGGGACTACTCCACCAAACTCTTTATGAACATCAACTTGACTTGATATAATATTTGATAATATTTTTGGGCTTCCTTGCGCGTCTTCAGTTACAATAGAGACAGAGGTTTCATCACAACTTGTCTCTATACCTAAAATAACAGCTTTTTTAGTCATAAAAAAATTTTCCAATTAAAACAATTAAACTATAAATATGAAATATAAATAAATTTATGAATAATAAAACATTAGTTATTGGTACCCGAGGTAGTAAATTGGCACAAATATATGCTGAGAAAGTTAAATCAGAAATATCATATCATTTTAAAAATCATATAGTTATTAAACCTATAATTACAAAAGGGGATCAAGATCAAAATAAAAGAATTTCAGAAATTGGAGGTAAAGGATTATTTTCAAAAAATATTGAAACAGAGCTTCTAGAAAATAAGATAGATTTAGCAGTTCACGCACTGAAAGACATGCCATCAGAAGAAACTGAGGGATTAATAACAGAATGTTTTCTTAAAAGAAACTCTAACAATGATGTATTAATTAGTAAAAATAATACAAAGTTTAAAGATTTAAAAAAAAATTCTATTATTGGAACTTCTTCATTTAGAAGGGAGTATCAATTAAATAAAAAAAGAAATGACTTACAATTTAAATTGATTAGGGGAAATATAGATACAAGAATACAAAAAGTAAAAGATGGTACTTACGATGCCACATTACTTGCAAAGGCAGGGGTTGAATTATTGAATTTAGGAAAAGAAATTACCGAGGAGTTTTCTATAAATGACGTTATACCATGTGCGGGTCAAGGCATAGTAGCAATTCAATGTAAGGAACATGATTTTCAAATTCAAGAAATATTAAAAAAAATAAATCACAATGAAACACAGATATCTGCTATAGCAGAAAGACAGGTTCTTAAATCTTTAGAGGGAGATTGTGATACAGCGGTAGGGGTTTTATCGAAAATTAATGATAATAAAATTTATATTACTGCAGAATTATTCTCAATAGATGGTAAAGAAAGGTATTTTGCAAAATCTTCAAATGAAATTAAATATGCAAAGGATCTTGGAGATCAAATTGGAGAAATTTTAAAAAAAAAATCAAATTATTCATATAAAAAATAATCCAATGCATATTTTGCTCACAAGACCTTTAGATGATTGTAAAGATTTAATAATAAAATTCAAATCGCTCGGTCACATGGTTTCTCACTTGCCAGTTATAGAAATTAAAAAAAAGATTCATAAAAATATAGATTTTGGTGAATATAGCGGTGTAGTTTTTACTAGTTCAAATTCTATAAAAAATTTAAGTAATAATAAATTAAATAAAAATATCTTATGTTTTTGCGTAGGCGCTTCTACTGAAAAAGAAGCAAAAAAAAACGGATTTCAAAATATTTTTGCTGCTGAAGGAAATGTAAAAAATTTAAAAGAAATAATTCTCAAAAATTTTGATAAAAATGACGGAAAATTAATTTACGTTAGTGGAGAAATTATTTCATCAGATCTTGACAAAGAACTAATTTCCGAGGGTTATTCAGTTGAAAGAATAATAAATTACTCAGTAGCTCATGTTCAAAATATAAAACCTGAATTTTTTAAAGAATTGAAAAAATCTATGCCTGATGTTGTTTATATCTATTCTGAAAATAGCGCAAAAAGTTTCATGGAGATTGTAAAAAAAAATCACATTAAAGATGAATGGATGAATACGAATTTGATGTGTATTGGCGAAAAAACCGCAACTATAGTAAACGAAATAAAGTGGAAAAAAATTTTCTTATTTAATTCTGGTGAAGAAGAATATTTGCTGTATAAAATTTAAAAATGGAAGTTTTAAACAAATTTAGTCAATTATTTATCTCAGTATGGAATGAGGGAATATTAGGTATTAACTTCTCACAAATTTTAATTGCGTTCGTTATTTTTTTAATTTTTTTAATATTTAGAGGTCTAATAAGTAAATTAATAATAAAAAAATTAGAAATTATATCGAAAAGAACTACAAACAAATTAGATGATACATTTGTCAAAGCCATGGTTGGTCCTGCTAGGTTTTTACCAATTGTATTAGGATTCTTTTTTGCAACTTATTATGCAACCTTTGGCGAAGAAGCAGGCAAGTTTATTGAAACAATTAATAGAACTTTAATTACAATTTTATTATTTTGGATAATACATCAAATTATAGAACCTATATCTTACATTTTAAGTGGTCTTAATAAAATACTAACTAAAGAGTTAATGGGATGGATAATTAAATCTATTAAAATCTTAATTTTTATTCTTGGTGCAGCAGCTGTTTTAGAACTTTGGGGAATCAAAATAGGACCAATAATTGCCGGCTTAGGTCTTTTTGGTGTAGCAGTTGCTTTAGGAGCTCAAGATTTATTTAAAAATTTAATTTCAGGAATATTGGTTCTTGTAGAAAAAAGATTTAGGATGGGTGACTGGATTTTAGTTGAGGGTATAATTGAGGGAATTGTGGAAAGAATTGGATTTAGATCTACTACAATCAGGAAATTTGATAAATCCTTAGCAATTATTCCTAACTTTCAGTTTGCAGAAAATGCTGTAATAAATATCAGTCAAACAACTAACTGGTTAATTAGTTGGATAATTACACTACAATACGATACGTCTGTAGATCAACTAAAAACAATTAGAAATGAAATTGAAGAATATATAAATAAAAATGAAGATTATAATACATCAATTGGCATTGCAGTAAGGATTGATAAATTCTCAGATAGTTCTATCGACATGTATGTTAGATGTTTTACGAAAACTGAAAGCTGGAATGAGTGGTTAAAAGTAAAAGAGAGACTTGCCTTGGAAATAAAGCAAATTGTTGAAAAAAATAATGCGTCTTTTGCATTTCCAAGTCAGTCAATATATGTGGAGAAAAAATGATTATTATTTATATAGTTATAATGACTATATTAAAATATTATTCTTATGTGGTTATCGCTAATGTTTTAATTAGTTGGCTTGTAGCATTCAATGTTCTTAATACAGGAAATAGATTTGTTTATTCAGTTTTGGATTTTACTTATAGAATGACTGAGCCCTTTCTAAATAAAATTAGAGGTTATCTACCAAATCTAGGAGCATTTGATATTTCACCAGTTATATTACTTATGTTGATATGGATCGTTCAAATGTGTATGGAGTATTATATAAGACCAATTTTATAAAAATCATGATTTTAATTGACGGAAAAAAAGAGGCAGCCAATCTCAGAGTAAATTTGAAAAAAGAAGTCTCTGAATTAAAATCTAAATATAATAAAGTTCCAGGACTTACTGTAATTTTGATAGGAGATTTAACTCCAAGTCAAATTTATGTTCGTAATAAAGAAAAATCTGCAAATGAAGTAGGACTAAAATCAGAGGTGATCAAATATCCCAACAACATTGAAGAGCAAACAGTTTTAAAAAAGATTGAGGAACTAAATAATGATGACTCTGTATCTGGTATTTTAGTTCAACTACCATTGCCTGAACATATAGATAAAAAGAAAGTGATAGAATCTATCAACCCCGCAAAAGATGTTGATGGCTTTCATCCAATGAATGTTGGGAATCTCTCCTCAGGCTACGAAAGTTCTGTACCATGCACTCCTTTAGGATGTTATTTATTAATTAAGAAGGTTGAGCCTGAATTAAGTGGAAAAAAGGCTGTTATAGTTGGAAGATCAAATTTGAATGGGAAACCAATGACCCAACTTCTTTTAAAAGAGAATTGTACTGTAACTATCACTCATTCAAGAACAAAAAATTTGAAGGATGAGTGTTTAAAAGCTGATATTATTGTTGCTGCAGTTGGTATCCCAGAACTTGTAAAAGGTGATTGGGTTAAAAAAGATGCCATTGTTATAGATGTAGGTATTAATAAAACTGATAAAGGAATTGTAGGTGATGTAGCATTTGGTGAGGTTTCAAAAGTAGCCAAAGCACTAACTCCAGTACCTGGAGGTGTAGGACCTATGACAATTGCTTGTTTGTTAAAAAATACAATTGATTGTTTCAAAAGATCTCAAAAATAACTAGCTCAAGAAAGTTTTGATCTACCACCATCAACAGCAATAATTTGACCGGTCATCCAATCACTTTCATCGCTAATTAAAAATTTTGCTAGTGAGGCTGCATCTTTTCCCTCACCCAATCTCTTTAACGGATGTGCTTTTGCGATTCCCTCAGCAATAGCAATATTTTTTAACATTGGTTCAGCAATTTTTGATTTTGTTAAACTTGGTGCGATACAGTTTACTCTTATGTTAGGTGCAAATTCTGCTGCAAGAGAAACAGTCAATCCTTCCACAGCAGCTTTTGTTGAAGCTATTATAGAATGATTTGTAAAACCTCTCTGTGCAGCTATAGTAGAAAAAAGAACAACTGAACCTTTATTTTTTTTTAAACATTCTTGGTAATTTTTTATTATCTCAACAGCAGAGTAAAGATTTAATTTCATACATTTATTGAAATCTTCTTCATTTACCATCCTTAATGGTTTAAGATCAATTGAGCCTATGCAGTACGCGATACCTTTTGCATCGTTGATATCTGATTTGATGTTGTCTATAAATCCGTCTTTCATTACATCTGCAACTGTAAAGGTGCTATCCAATTCATTTGCTAAATTTTGTAATTCGTTTGTATTCCTCGATACTAAATGAACTTTTTGATCATTATTTACCAATTGCCTAGCTAAGTTTGATCCAATAGATCCAGTAGCACCGAAGATTATATATTTTTTAGACATATCTGATATTTATATATTAACAAAAATTTAAATGGATAATTATCATTTAATATTATGTCGCATCAAATTAATTTTAAATGGTACTATCTATGGTAAAATATAAGTATGTACAAAATCATTATTATTTACGAATTATCTTTTTTGTTCTTTTGGAACATAATTTATTTTGGCACAGATATTAAATCTTACGCTGACAACGATTTACTTACTTTAGTATACATATTTTTAGCCACAATGGCACTAGGATGGGTTTTGTTAAATACTATTAGAATTGCTTTTGGGAAAGTGCCGGATCCAAGAAAACCTTCTAATAAAAAACAATAAATTTTTGTTCCCTAATGAAATTATTTATAGTTTTAGGAAATCAATTGTTCCCTTTAAAATATCTTGATAAATTTAAAAAAGATCATCTATTTTTTATGTCCGAAGATTATGAGTTATGTACATACGAAAAACATCATAAGCTAAAAATTCTATTATTTTTATCAGCCATGAGATCTTACTTAGATATTTTAAAAAAAAATAAATTTAAAGTTGAATATAATAAAATTGATTCAATAGATTTTAAAAAAACTTATACAGAGAAAATTACAAAAGTTATCAAGTCAAAAAAGATTAAAGAAATTACAAGCTTTGAAATTGAAGATAAATTTTTTGAAAAAAAATTACAAAATTTTGTAAAAAGAAATGGTCTAATCTGGAACAAAATTAAATCACCAATGTTTTTAAATTCCAGAGAGGAGTTCAATGATTACTTATCAAAAAATAAAAGACCCTTCATGTCAACTTTTTACAAAGGAACTAGGATTAAATTAAATATATTAATGAAAAAAGATGGAAATCCCGAAGGGGGTAAATGGAGTTTTGATGAGGAAAATAGAAAAAAATTTCCAAAAAATATTAAAGTCCCAAATTTTCCAAGCATTGCTGAAACTAAACATACTAAAACTTTGAAACCTATTATTGAAAAAATGTTTAAAGATCATCCGGGCGATACAAAAAAATTTTGGTTTGCTACTGAGCACAGTGAAGTCATAAAGATTTTAAATTTTTTTTTAAAAGAAAAATCAAATTTATTTGGCGATTATGAAGATGCTGTAGACCAAGGAAATAATATTATGTTTCATAGTGCACTAAGCCCGTATATTAATTTAGGACTTATAACACCAGAATTTATAATTTCTAAAACATTAGAGTTTCATAGAAGAAACAAAATTAGAATTAATTCTTTAGAGGGTTATGTTAGACAAGTTATAGGCTGGAGAGAATTCATGCGAGGTGTCTATCAAAAATATAGCAAAGAAATGGAGACAAGAAATTTCTTTAATCAAAATAGAAAGATGAAAGATTCATGGTATGAAGGAACAACAGGTTTGCCACCTTTAGATTATGCAATTAAAAATGCTTTACATTATGGATGGTCTCATCATATCGAAAGATTAATGATACTTTCAAACATTATGAATTTATGCGAGTTAAAACCTAAAATTGTTTATAAATGGTTTATGGAAATGTTTGTAGACTCATCTGATTGGGTTATGGTTCCAAATGTCTATGGTATGGGTTTATTTAGTGATGGAGGAATATTTGCCACTAAACCATATATTTGTGGATCAAGTTACTTTATGAAAATGATGGATTTTAAAAAAGGAGAGTGGTGTAATACTATGGATGGACTATACTGGAGATTTATTAACAGAAATCGGTCTTTTTTTTTAAAAAATCCAAGATTATCAATGATGGTAAGAGTTTTTGATAAAATGAAACCAGAGAGAAAAAAATTAATATTATCAGAAGCTGAAAAATTTATAAATAAAAATACATATGGCAATTAAAGTATTTTTTAATAATTCATGTAGCGTTTGTAAATTGGAGATAGATCACTATAAAAAAATTGCTGATAG
>MDSV01190729.1_pt1 | contig 11008 bp, 9 predicted proteins | sample 810851 | NCBI WGS metagenome assembly MDSV01 (sample SAMN05326640, study PRJNA326480) | marine metagenome | isolation source: seawater | place: Atlantic Ocean: North East | collected 2012 | reverse complement strand
TTTAAATACATAAGATAAAAATATGCCAAAAAATTTATCTCAAATTGCAAAACAAAAAAAAATTAAATACTTTTTGATTAGTTTTGTAGATCTATTTGGTGTTTTAAGATCTAAGCTAGTTCCAGCACAGGCAATATCAGAAATGCAAAAAAATGGTGCTGGATTTGCTGGTTTTGCTACATGGTTAGATATGACACCCGCAGACAGTGATATGTTTGGTGTTCCAGATCCTGATAGCTTGATTCAGTTGCCATGGAATAAAGAAATTGGTTGGCTGGCTTCAGACTTATATATGGATGGCAAACCTGTAAAGGCTTCTCCAAGAGTAATGCTTAAAGAGCAAATCAAAAAGATGTCTCAAAAAAAATTACAGATGAAGTCAGGAGTTGAGTGTGAATATTTTTTAATTTCAGATGATGGTTCATCAATTGCCGATCAAAGGGATATACAATCTAAACCTTGTTATGATCAATCAGCTTTAATGAGAAGATATGATTTAATTAAAGAGATTTGTGACAGCATGATTAGCATGGGTTGGAAGCCTTATCAAAATGATCATGAGGATGCTAACGGTCAATTTGAGATGAACTGGGATTATGCAGACTCTTTAATTACAGCTGACAGACATGTATTCTTTAAATATATGGTTAAAAGTTTAGCTGAAAAACATGGTTTAAGAGCAACCTTTATGCCAAAACCTTTTCATAATTTAACTGGAAACGGATGTCACGCCCATGTTTCTGTTTGGAATGGTAAAAATAATAAATTTTTAGATAAAAAAGATGCACTTGGTTTAAGTAAATTAGCTTACAACTTCCTTGGTGGTTTGATGAATAACACTCAAGCTTTGTCAGCTTTTTTTAACCCAACAATTAATAGTTACCGAAGAATAAATGCACCGCCAACAAAATCAGGGGCAACTTGGTCACCAAGTAGCATTTCTTACACTGGTAACAATAGAACTCACATGATTAGAATTCCAGATCAAGGAAGATTTGAATTAAGATTAATGGATGGGTCCGCAAACCCTTATTTACTTCAAGCAGGAATAATTGCTGCTGGACTTGAAGGGATTAATAAAAAATTAAAACCTGGAAAGCCATTACATTGTAATATGTATAAAGATTATAAAAAATATCCAAATTTAAAAAAATTGCCTAATGATATTAATCAAGCAATTTCAATGCTTCAAAAAAACAAAACTCTTGCTGAAGCTTTTGGTAAAGATGTAATTGAAAGTTATATTAAACTAAAAATTGCAGAGATTAAAGATTTTAAAAGTAGATCTATATTCAATAAGAAAAAACCAGTCACAAAATGGGAGAAAGATAATACTTTAGACTGTTAGATTATGGCAATTTTATCTAATGGTCATCAGTGGAAATTTTCAGAATTTATAGATAATAAAAATTATTCTTTTAATAAGCAGAAAATACTAAATTCATTATCAAAAAAAGAAATAGATGATGCTTATTCTAGCATTTCAAAATGGGAAGGATATAAACCTACCCCATTAATTCTCTTGAACAAATTATCGAAAGAATTAAATCTAAATAAGATTTATTATAAAGATGAAAGTAAAAGATTTGATTTAAAATCATTTAAAGCATTAGGCGGTGCTTATGCAGTTGAAAAAGTAACCCAAGGGGAAAAAAATATTACAGTTGCAACTGCAACAGCTGGAAATCATGGAAGATCAGTTGCATGGGGTGCAAGAAGATTAGGTTTAAAGTGTAAAATTTTTATTAGTGAATTTGTAAGTGAAGCAAGAGGTCAAGCTATGGCTGATTTAGGTGCTGATGTTATTAAAGTAAAAGGGAATTATGAAAAATCTTTAATTGAATGTATTAAACAGTCTACAACAAATAATTGGCAAATAGTTCAGGACGTTGCCTGGAAGGATTATATGTTGGTTCCAAAATATACTATGGCAGGATATACAGTTATGATGAGAGAAATTGTAGATCAAATTAAAAATGATAAAATTACTCATATAATATTACAAGCAGGTGTTGGTGGAATGGCTGGTGCTATGGTTGCTGGTATTGCTAGATACTTAGAAAATATACCTACTACATTGATTGTTGAGCCTGATAGTGCAGCTTGTGTTATGGAAAGTATAAAAACAGGAAAAATAGAAAAAATTGATATTAAGAGAGAGAGCTTGATGGGTGGAATGTCTTGTGGTGAAGTGTCTTTGGTGCCATGGGAAATATTAAAAAATTCAGTAAAACATTGTATAAGTTTACCAGACGATGATATTGGAAAAACTATGAAAATGCTTGGAAATTCTAGCTTTAGTGAAGAGAATATAATCGCAGGAGAAAACTCTGCCCCAGGACTAATTAGCTTAATTGCTAGCTTTGAAGACGAAAATATAAAAGAGAAATTAAAACTTAATAAAGTTTCAAACGTCCTAATTATTGGATGTGAAGGTGATACAGATAGAGAAATGTATCAACAATTGATTAGTCAAAATTAATCAAATGCTAGATTTAGGTATATTTTGGATAAGAGAAGATTTTAGAATTGAGAATAACCCTGCACTATCTTATGCAACACAAAATCATGATAATGTTATTGCATTATTTATATACAATAATATTGATTTCGATAACAAAAGAGAGACACAAAAATGGTGGCTTTCAAAATCTTTAGAAGCATTCAATAATGATTTATTAAGATATAATATCAATCTTCAAATATTAAAAGGTGATGAAATAGATATTTTATCTAAAATTAAAAAAAAAGATAATATTTCAATATATTGGAATAAAGTTTATGAACCAGACATAATTGCAAAAGGAAAAAAAATTAGAGATGTTTTTTTAAAAAATGAGATTAATTTCAAATATTTTAAAGGAAACATTTTAAATGAATTTCAAGAAGTGGCCAAGAATGATGGTACACCTTTTAAAGTTTTTACTCCTTTTTGGAAAAACGCTGAACAAAAGTATTTAAATAAAGCTCCTTTAAAAAAATATCAAATAAAAAAATTAGATAGTAAAATTTCATATTTTAAAAATACTATTTCTCCAAAAGAAATATTGCCTAAAAAAAATTGGTTCAAAAAATTTGAAAAATATTGGCAACCCTCTGAAGATGAAGCTAAAAAATATTTAAATGATTTAATAAAAAATAAAATTAAAGATTATGGTGAAAATAGAGATATGCCATCTATGAAGGGAACTTCAAAATTATCCCCATTTTTAAAATTTGGTCAAATACACGTAGAAACTATATGGAATAAGTGTGATGGAGTTGAAAAGAAAGGTAAAGGTTATAGAAAATATATAAATGAATTAGGTTGGAGAGATTTTTCTCACAGCTTAATTAACTATTTTCCAGAAATGCTTAAGGGTAATCTTAGAAAAGACTTTGATGACTTCCCTTGGGTAAAAAATGAAAAATTTTTAAAAAAATGGAAACAAGGAATGACAGGTTATCCAATCGTTGATGCTGGCATGAGAGAACTTTATGAAACAGGCTGGATGCATAATAGAGTTAGAATGGTAGTTGCATCCTTTTTAGTAAAACACCTAAGAATTCATTGGATGGAAGGTGAAAAATATTTTAAAAACTGCCTCGTAGACTACAATGAAGCAAACAATGTTGCTCAATGGCAATGGGTAGCGGGTTGCGGCGCAGATGCTGCTCCTTATTTTAGAATATTTAATCCAATTCTACAGGGGTTAAAATTTGATAAAGATGGAGTTTATACAAAAAAATGGGTTCCAGAACTTAAGAATATTCCAAATGAATATTTACACAAACCCTGGGAATTGGAAAAAAAATTCCAAGAACAAATTAAAATTGTTATTGGTAAAGATTATCCATCTCCTATTGTTAATCATGAAAAAGCTCGAGCAGCTGCATTAGATGCTTTTCAATCTTTGAAAAAAAATTAATATATATTTTGTAGCAAAGGATTTAAAGATGTTAATTCATGAAGTCTACTTAAAGTTCTTTTAAAAGGTTGTTCGAGAGATTTGGATGAATTAAAATTTTCTAAACCAACCATAGAACTAGCCATTAATGGTATTTTTTTCTCATATATTATGTCTATTAAAGTGATAAATCGTTGCTGTTTATTGACATACTCTTTTGTAAAATTAGGAATATTTTCGATTACTATAAAATTACATACTTTAGATATTGCCATGTAATCCTCAGCTCCAATATTTTTATCACATAAATCATCAAAATTAAACCTAGCAATTTTTTGATAATAATTTTTGATTAAAAAAAATCTTCCTTTGACGTTTAATTTTTTTATTTCTAATTTTTTATTTTTTGTTAATTTTCTAAATAGTTGATTAATCTTGAAATTTGACTCTTCATTAAGTGGATAAAAAAAACGATCGTGTTTATTATTTTTAGATTTTCTATAATCTTCTTTAATTACTAGTTCATGCTCAACACATTTATTTTTCATTATATTTATAAATGGTATAAATTGTTCTCTTTGAAGACCATCTTTATATAAGTCACTAATTTGAAGATTTGAAGTGATTAAAATTATAATATTTTCATTAAAAATTTTTTCAAATAATTTTCCTAAAATCATTGCATCTACAATATTTGTTACTTGAAATTCATCAAAATAAATAAGCTCATAATTTTTTTTTAAATTTTTAACAAACATATCAATTGCATTACTTGTTTTATTTGAATGTACAAAATCATGAAATTTAATCATGAATTCATTAAAATGTAATCTTTTTTTCTTTAATTTTATATTATTGTAAAAAAAATTTAAGAGCATAGTTTTTCCTACCCCAACATCACCTGATAAATAAAAACCTTGTTTAATTTTTTTATCTTTAAGTAAATTTCTAAAAAAATTTTTTTTGAAATTTTCCTTATAAAATACAATTAGTAATTTTATAATTATTATTTGATTAATATTTACTTCAAACTTATTTTTTGAACAATTATCTAAAAATAATTTTTTAAGATTTTCCATCTTTTTTAAAATCTATTCCATATTCAGATCTGGGACCTTTTCTTAAACCAAAAGGCCCAGGTATAAATAGAGTTAAAGGTTTTGTCCCAGGTTCAAGGTCTACTCTATGAAGATTATTCGCAGATCTAAATCCAATATATCCTGGTCTCCTCCAATGTTTTCCATTCTTTAATGTTTCCCAGTAACCACCTCTTAATATTATTGTTATATATGGACATAGGTGACTGTGCACTCCGTCACCGTGGTCGTCTGCAAGCATTTCATGAATTAGGATATTAAACGGAAACCACTTAGGTCTATATCTAAATAATAAATAATATCTATTCATCCAAGGTTTTGCTTCTTCATATTTAGGGTGAGAGGTCCCTCTATCTAGAACTGTTTTTTTTCTTCCTAATTTTTCTAGGATTTTTAAAAACATATTTAATCTAATTTAATAATAGAATTATCTTTAATTATAAACAGACTTTGATTTAAAACAAAAGGCCTTGATATTTTTTCATTATCAATTTTTAAAATAGAAATAGTTTTTCCATTTTTAATATCAATTACAAGTAATCTTCCATGGTCTGTAGTTAAATATATATTTTTTGAACCAACAATAAAACCAACAGGATTAATATCACGTTTAACTTTTGAAGGTTTAGGTTTTAAATTACCCAAACCTCTTCGTACAAATTTTATTTTTGGTTTAAAGCCTTTAAAAATATTATTAATTCTAATTATATTTCCTGTTCTATTATCAATTAATACAAGGTACCCTTCATTTGTTATCGAAATTATTGTATTTTCTATTAATGTAGATCTTAAGTGAGAGTTAATTTTTTGCTTCCATCTTATAGCTCCATTTTTTACATCTAGAGAAAAAAATTCATTCCTATTATTTGAAAATAACACAGAATTTTTATCTGCAATTAAATCAGAAGTTTTTAGCGAAAAAGAGTCTTCATATATTGCACTACTTTGAGTGGGAGTTTGCCAAATTAAATTTCCATTATTAGCATCTACAGCAGTTATATCACCTATAGAATTACTAAATAAAACTTTATTATTAACTATAATTAATGAAAGTTTTTTTTGAGATTTTATAAATGACTGTTCAGTTTTATAATTCCATAACTCGGAACCATCTTTTAATGAAAAACATCTTAGTATATTCTGAAAATCGACTACAAAAAAACTTTCTTTATAAACTTTAACTTGTGAGTTGAAAGGAGAAGAATTATTTCTAGACCACAGTAAATCTCCTGTTTTTATATCTATTGCATAAAATTTTGCAATATTGTCAGCTACTATTAATTTATTTTTATTATTGCCAAAAAATAAAATTGGTTTTGATTTTTTTTCATTTCTTGAATAGTAATTTCTTTTCCATATTAATTTTGAAAGACTGTTAAATTTTAAAATTGATCCTTTGTTATCAAAAAAAATAACATTATTATTATTAAATACTATTTTTGGTTCAAACTGATTAAAATTATCAATCTTCGAAAATTTAAATCTTGATTTTTTTTTAAGATTTCCATTATAATTAATTTGTCCGTTATTATTATTTAGATTGTTAATAAAACTATTATTAATTAATTTTCCTGGCAAATTTACTTTTAAATTTGGATTTAATTCAGACTCTGATGCAGCTTCCTCCTTGAATTGTTCTTTAATCAGTACTTTCTTTTCTTTTTTAATTTTTTCTGATTTTGTCCAAAGTCCTGATTTGTTATCAAGAGAACAACTGCTGATTAAAATTATTAATAATATTCCAATTATATTAATCACTAAAATCTCTATTTAATTTTTTTTGAGCTTCTAACTTTATTTTTTCATTACTTTTTTCAAGAATAACAATTTTATTAAAAAATTCTTTCGATTTTTGTTTTTCATTCTTGTTATAAAAATATTCTGCCATCAAGTATAAGGCATGTGACTCCCATATACTCTCTGAATTTAATATGGGATTTAAAATTTTAATTAAATTGCTTTCTGACTCAAATTCTGAGTTATATAAACCTTTTTTATAAATTAGTAAGTTTTTTATCTCTTTTTCTAACGAGGCTTCATTAATAATTTCATCAAACAGAGAATTAATTTTATCCTTTTCTGAAATTATATTATTATCCATTAAAAAATACAAAGCTAATGGCGAATATGTTTTGTCTTTTTGCATTACAATATCTATTAATTGTTTTTGAACATTATTTTTATTTCCAGAAAAAAAGTCAATTGATGCCTGGTTATATTTTTCAGCAATCTTAATCTTATTTTTTTTTTTGAAATCTTGATATATAAAAAATCCAAAAATTAAAATTATTAAACAAGAAATAGAAACTATTATTTTTTTTTTATTTTTGATAAAAAAATTTTTAATTTTTTCATTTCTTGTGTTTGTATTTATTATTGTTATTTCTTCATCCATATTTAAATCATTTTCCTCAAAACATATTGAAGTATTCCACCATTTTTATAGTACTCTAGTTCATTTTTTGTATCAATCCTGCATAAAGTGTTAATTTTTTTAATAATTCCAGAAGTGTATTTTATTTCTATTTCAACTCGGTCAGAAGGATTAATCCCTTTTTCTAAATTAATTATACTAATTAATTCTGACCCATGTAAATTAATGCTAGTTCTATTCACATCTTTTTCAAATTGTAATGGTAAAATTCCCATTCCTATTAAATTTGATCTATGAATTCTTTCAAAACTTTCAGCAATAACAACTTTTACACCTAACAACTTAGTTCCTTTTGCTGCCCAATCCCTTGAAGAACCAGTTCCATACTCTTTTCCACCTACTACTACTAAATCTGTGCCCCTTTTTTTATATTCAATAACTGCATCATAAATTGGCATTACTTTTTCTTCAGGATATAATTTTGTAAACCCCCCTTCTGTCCCAGGGGCCATCTCATTTCTAATTCTAATATTAGCAAATGTACCTCTCATCATAACTTCGTGGTTTCCTCTTCTAGATCCATATGAATTATAATCTTTTGGTAAAATTTGATGTTTCATAAAATATTCACCTGTTGGACTTTCTTTTTGAATATTTCCAGCAGGAGAAATATGATCCGTTGTAACCATGTCACCTAAAATTAATAATGGTCTCGCATCTTTAATAGCTTTAAATCCCTCAGGTCTATCTGATAAATTTTCGAAGAACGGTGGTTTTCTCACATAAGTTGAACCAATATCCCAATTATATATACTGGTATTCTCTGTTTTAATTTCTTGCCATTGTTTTGGTCCTTCAGAAATATTTGAATATCTTTTTTTAAACATTTCCGCATTAAGAGCATTTTTTAAAGTATCTTCTATTTCTTTATTTGTTGGCCAAATATCTTTTAGATAAATATTCTTACCTTCTTTATCTTCACCTAACGAGTCTTTATAAAAATCAAACTTCATATGCCCTGCAAGTGCATAGGCGACCACAAGAGGTGGTGATGCTAAATAATTCGCTTTGATATGTGGTGATATTCTTCCTTCAAAATTTCTATTTCCAGACAAAACTGAAACTGCATAAATATTTTTTTTATTGATTGCGTCAATTATATTTTCCGGTAATGGACCTGAATTTCCTATACATGTAGTACATCCGTAACCTACTAAATTAAATCCAAGCTTATCAAGAAATACATTTAAGCCAGCTTTTTCTAAATAATCAGTCACTACCTGCGAGCCTGGAGCTAACGATGTTTTTACCCATGGTTTTGTTTTAAGACCAAGTTCTACTGCTTTTTTTGCTAATAACCCAGCTCCAATTAAAACGTTTGGATTAGATGTATTTGTACAAGATGTTATTGCAGCAATTAGTATTGATCCATCTTCAATTTCATAATCTGCACCATGTACTTTTGAAATATTTTTTTCTTTTCTTTTAGTTGTAACTTCAAAAACTTTTTTAAATTCCGCTGAGGCTTTAGATAATAAAACTTTATCTTGAGGTCTTTTAGGTCCTGAGATTGTAGGAACAATTGTAGACATATCTAAAGAAAGTGTATCAGTGAATTCTATTTCTTCACTTATCCACAAACCTTGTTCTTTTGCGTATTTTTCAACAATGTTTACAGTAGCCTCTTCTCTCCCTGAAAATCTCAAATAGTTTAAAGTTTCATCATCAATAGGGAAAAAGCCACAAGTAGCTCCATATTCTGGTGCCATGTTTGCAATAGTTGCTCTATCAGCTAAAGTTAAATTTTTTAATCCATCTCCATAAAATTCAACAAATTTTCCAACAACACCTTTGTCTCTCAACATTTTTACTACTGTTAAAACTAAATCTGTAGCAGTTGTGCCTTCTGGCATTTTATTAATTATTTCAAAACCTACAACTTCTGGGATCAACATTGATATTGGTTGTCCCAACATTCCTGCTTCAGCTTCAATTCCGCCTACACCCCATCCTAGTACTGATAAACCATTAACCATAGTAGTATGACTATCTGTTCCGACCAAGGTATCAGGGAATAAGTATTTTTCATCTTTAAATTTTTCTGTCCATATTACTTTAGACAAATACTCTAAATTAACCTGATGACAAATGCCTGTTCCTGGTGGAACTATTCTAAAATTATTAAATGCTTGTTGTCCCCATTTTAAAAAAGAATATCTTTCTCCATTTCTTTTAAATTCTATATCAACATTTTTTTCAAATGAGTCTGAATTTGCTGATTGATCCACCTGAACAGAATGATCAATAACTAAATCAACTGTAGAAAGTGGATTTATTGTATTTGGATTTTTATTTTTTTCTTTTACTGCTTCTCTCATTGCAGCAAGATCTGCTACTGCTGGAATTCCAGTGTAATCTTGTAGCAAAACTCTCGCTGGTCTATAAGCAATTTCTGTTGAAGATTTTTTTGTTTTTAACCATTCTTTGATAGCCTCTATTTGATTTTTAGTAACAGACGAGTCATCTTCATATCTCAATAAATTTTCTAAAAGTACTTTTAATGATTTTGGTAATTTAGAAATTCCAGTTAAGCCATTTTTTTCGGCTTCTACTAAAGAAAAATATTTATAATTATTGCTATCAATTGTGATAGTTTTTAAAGATTTATAAGAATTTTTATTACCTGGTTTCATTTATTTTAGATATAGAACCCTATTATACAAACAATAAGTAGCAAGGACATAGCATAATTAAATCGTTTAATAAAATTATTATTTGTAGCAAAATTCCTCAAAAATTTACCAAAAAATGCCCATGTAGTAATGCTGGTAATTGCAGTTAAAGAACAAACAGCTATAACAGTTAAAGAACTATTTAAATAATCTTCTTCTATTACAAATTTCGAAATCAGAGTTATAGCTGCCATTACACCTTTGGGATTTAAAAATTGAAATATAAAAGTATCAATAAATTTTACAGGATTAATTTTTCTATCTTCTTTAGATGAAATTGAAAAAGAAATTTTATAAGCTAAATAAAATAAAAAAAAAGTTCCCAAAATTCTAATCACTTCTTGTATGATTGGATATTTTATAAAAGTTGATATCAATACAAAATTTATCAAAATAACTAATATTGAGTATCCTAACCAAACGCCAAGTATTAACGGTATTGTCTTTTTAATGCCAAAATTAAAACCTGAAAAAGATGCCACAGCATTATTTGGCCCGGGCGTAAAACCTAAAGAACACGAAATTCCAATTAACAAAAATAATTCAGGATGCATAAAAACTAAGCTATTGAAAGGCCATTCTCAGATTCTTGAGAAGGATGAACTAATATAACCTTACCTTCTTTATCAATTGATCCTAAAATAAGAACTTGAGAAACAACTCCAGCTATATTTTTCTCTTTAAAATTACAAACTCCAATAACTTGTTTACCTTTTAGATTCTCTTCATTGTAATAATGTGTAATTTGAGCAGAAGATTGTTTAATGCCAATTTCTTTTCCAAAATCTACTTTTATAACTAAAGATGGCTTCCTAGCTTTTTCATTTTTTTTAACAGATATCACAGTACCAACTCTAATATCTACTTTATCAAAAATGTCATAGGTTATTTGTTCTTTCATATATTTAATATATAATA
>MDSV01206238.1_pt1 | contig 11009 bp, 10 predicted proteins | sample 810851 | NCBI WGS metagenome assembly MDSV01 (sample SAMN05326640, study PRJNA326480) | marine metagenome | isolation source: seawater | place: Atlantic Ocean: North East | collected 2012 | reverse complement strand
GGATGGTTTTCTCATACTGGACACCGTCCCGATTGTGCTGGAAGATAAAGGATTCAGGCGCGGTAAACTTACTCTTGCCAGAAACCACCCGATCGTCGCCCAGAGTTATTTCGGCCGTGGCGGCATACTCGCGCATCTCCGGTCCGTCTTTATCTGGCTTTTCTTCAGCTCCAAGAGCTACCGATGCCAGAAGTAGTAGGACAAGAAGTCTGGACTGTCTCAATCCACCCGCTTTCATTCAAATTAGAGCATTCCTCTCAGTGAGCTGGCAATCCGTTCCACATTATTCGCTGTAAGTGCAGGATACACAGGAACGCAAACTGACTTCTGATAGATTCGCTCGGCGTTGGGAAATTCCAGTCTTGCAAGATCCAGAAAATGATGCAGAGGCTCCGGAATCCTGGTTATTCCTATTTGCAGCGAGTTGTAGTATCGTTCTACTTCGTCGTGGGTTTTGCCCACAACTACAGGAAAGAGATGATAGCAATCTATGCCCGTTTCTTTGAAATAGGTTTCATGCCTGGTCTGTCGCAGTGTTTGTAGATACTTCTCTCCAATTTTCCTGCGTCGCGAAAGAGTGAGGCCCAGCCGATTGAGCTGAATCAATCCCATGGCTGCCTGGAAATCCTCCAGGCGATAGTCGTAGGCCACATTCTTTTTATCTCGCTTGCTTCCGTATCGGAGGCTGAGCATCTTTTTCTGATATTTGGGCTCGGACGTTACCACCATGGCCCCATTTCCTGTGGTTACCAGGTCATATTCCGAAAGTCCGCATACAGCAATATCGCCGGTCTGGCCGGTATAGAGTCCGTCGTTATCGGCTCCTGGCATACCGGTAAAGTCTTCCAGAAGCAGAAATCCATTCTCTTTTAGCCAGGAAGCGTTCAGCGGGTTGCGACTGCCGTAGGTATGATCCAGTAGAAAGACTCGCTTGAAATCTTTTTTCTCTTCCACGCGAAACGTAGGATCCTCGGAAACAGGTCCCTGCTCATTTTCGCGGGCCAACAGATTTTGAATACTTTCCTGGTCTACGTGGAAGGATCCCCGGGCCGGATCCAGTAGACGGGGAGTGGCGCCTACATAGCGGCATGCATCCAGCGCAGAAATGGAAGAAAGTGCATTCATCCAGATTTCATCGCCGGGTCCCACTTCCAGGCCAAGAAAGGCCAGATGATAGGCAGCCGTAAGTGAGTTTACAGCCAGTGTATGTTTGTAAGATGCTACCTGTGCGAAGGACTTTTCAAAGCGTTCGCAAATGGAGCCGGAACCCAGTCTATCCTGGATAAGGCAGTCAAGGACAGATTCCAGTTCTTCCTTGCTGAGTGCCGGTCTCTGGGCCTCTATAGGACCAGGTTTCTTTTCTGTTCGATAAATTCCAGCCAGAGCCATACCATTCCTTTGGGGGCTTTATTGGCAAAGGTTAGCAACTTCCTGCCCCTTTGCACAGCCTCTTTCTGTCCCCTGTAACTGGATTATGTCACATGATGTGTCAAGATAAAATCCCGTAAGTACTACAAATTTGTTGGCTGTCCAGGCCCTGCAAGCACCAGATCCGCCTTCTGTTCCGAGGAGATCGAATACCCACCACCGGTATTTCCCGACCCTGCAGGCAGCAGCACACTTCGCCCGGGAAGCAATTCAAACACTTCATTCTCTGTCTGGATTCTGGCCGTGCCGGAAAGGGATAATGCAATCACGGGAAATAGATTCCGGGGCAGGGTAACGCCTTCTGCGCCGGTTTCCATTGTCCAGACCTGGAAATCCTCCACCGGAGGCTGATAGATGCGAATTTTTCCCTGATTCCGAGGCTCAATGGTGTCCGGGGGGCCCATTCTGTAATGGAGCATATCCACCAGGGTATCCACATCCACGAATTTGGGAGTGAGTCCTCCGCGTACCACATTGTCCGAGCAAGCCATACATTCAATAATGGCTCCTTGAAGATAGGCATGGGGCTCACGGGCCCCCATGAACAGGGACTGTCCTGGATGGAACTGCAGTAGATTCAAAAGGAAAATGGAAAACAGCCCGGGATCTTGAAAGCCATACAGCTGACAGAATCTCAGGAAATACGAATCCGATGGGTCCTTCTGTGAACTTGCTTCAATCCGGGAATGCAGCTTCCGGGCGATTTCCTCGATTTTGTGTCCGGGGAGACGGTAGAGAAATTCAAAGGCCTGTTTCAGGGCCTGTCTGGCATTGCCGTTGCTTTCCAGTAGCCCGGGCAGGATTTCCTGTAGCTCCGGATGCCTGGTCAGATTTTGCTGAATTCTAGAAAGCTCCTGGAAACCGGCCATGGCGGTAAAGCCTGGCCTTAGACAGATTGCGATCTCTGGCTTGTGATTGGAATCTGGATAGTGCTCTGGATCCCTATCATGTAAGGTTCTGGCCAGTTCCCGATCCGGATGGGCCTGGATGGAAAGCGGACTCTGGCTTTCCAGGATTTTCAGGAGGTACGGTAGTTTGCCTTGTTTTGCGAAGGGGCCCAGGATGTGCTCTGGTTCCCGGGCAATTTGTTCGTTCAGGGCAGAGCCATCCGGTAGCAGCGAACAGCCCGAGGGATGATCACCGTACCATAATTCTGCATAGGGGCCCGGCGGAATCTCTCCCCCTGTGTTTTTTCTTAATAGATCGGCAATAGCCCCTTCTGGATCCTGCGATCCCCAGGCGTAGTCCTTCAGGGCCGGAAATATAGGATAGAAGGCAGAACCTGTATTCATGCCTGGCTGGCTCCGAATACCTCGGTGCTGCCAGCAGGTCCTGGACCTTTAATTGCGTTTTGCTGCATTTGCGGACCCTGGATGATTCGACCCTCGGGCTGGGTGTTCATACAGCCGCTGCTTCCGAAAACCCGGAAGCAAAAGGTAAAGAATGCCAGATAGAGCAGTAACTTCAAAAAGAAGAAACCATCAAAGGGAGGAGAGAAATCCTCCTGCAACATGCGACCGATTTTCTCGAAAAAAGCCACGATACCATTCTTGGCCGCCTTGCCAGATAGGAAAGTAGATTTAGCCTGGTTTTAATGGGGCATGAAGGCCTTTTAAAAGACTATCTGGAACTGGTCCGGTCCAATACAGGATGGCATTCAGATTCCCTGGATCTGTTCCAGAAAAAGCTGATGAACTGGCTAAAACATGGCCTGGTGGTGGCTGCATCCGGAGGTCCGGATTCTCAGCTACTGGTTTATCTTCTATATTCTGTGTCGCGCAATTTGTCGGTTCGCCCGGCCATTACATTCCATCTGGATCATGGGCTCAGGGAACAGTCCGCTGGAGATGCCGATCTGGCAAGACAGACTTCCGCATCTCTGGATTTGACGCATTACGAGGAGTATCAGGATGTAGAGGGTTTCGCTCGAAGAATGAAAATGAATCTGGAAGCGGCGGCCAGATTCTTGCGTTATCGAGATCTATTTCGTGTCTGCAAATTGAGTGAATCTGAATACTGTGCCACCGGCCACCATGCCGGCGATTTTGTGGAAACGGCCTTGCAAAGATGGATTCGTTCTTCTTCCCGGGAGTTGAAAGACATTCTGCCTGTGGAAAGCCAGATGCCCGTATGGTCTTCGCTTCGAAAAAGCCGACGATTTCTGGGACATTTGAACATAGTCCGTCCGCTGCTTTTGATTCATCGTCATCAAATTATGGAGCTAATTCAGGCTCATTCAATTCCATTTGTACACGATGCAAGCAATCAGGACCCTACCTATTTGAGAAACTTCCTGAGGTCGGAAGTACTACCTGCACTTTATGATCGAGGATTGAATCCGGCATCTCTCTGGTCAGTAAATCATGATCCTCTGCAGCAGTTGGAGCATTCCGGCGGACTGGCCAGGGAGCCTCAGCCTTTTGTGCGAATACCCGGACCGCTCTGGAAATCAGGCACGCTTTCTGAGCTGGCCACATTGCTGAGGCTTTCCTTGAAGAGTTTGTGTGAAGAGATGATCACCGGGCCCATGGTTCAGGAAATCTATTCCGGACTGCAAAACACCCGGCATCGCTGGATGAGGGTGCAGAATACCGAGCTGGAATTCTGGTGCGCCGGGCAGGATTTATGGATCTATCGCCGCAACGGAGAGATAACCAGACCGCCGCGGATTGAAAGACTGACTACTCCGGGACCGTCAGATTCCACACCGGAAGATTCCAGAGAGTCTGTTTCCATGGAAAATCACTCACGGGAACAGGGGTCTCAGATTTCGCAGTCCACGGGAATCCAGGCAAATTCCTCCAGCGAATTTGAGTCCGATGCCTCTGAGAAGTTCATGGATCACACCTGGAAGATAGAATGGCTGGGAACAAAAAGACTGTACCACGGGGTCCAGGGAGCACAGCCGGCATCCCGTGTTTCCCGTTATCGATTCAAAACAGAAAGCGGAATGCATACTGGAAAAATCAAAACACTGTTTCAAAAGGAAAGCCTTCCTCCGCCTGTGCGGGAAAACCTTCCTGTAATTGTAGACGGGCAGGGCTATGCAGTCCGGGCCTGCCTCTCTTTTCTTGGACAGCAGGACCGAATATTTTTCCTTGCTTGACTTTTGGGCATCTCGGGTAGAATAGCAGGCCGAGCCATGACACAGAGGCGTTTCTTTCAAAGTCCCGACTGGCGGGAATTTCTGGGCAAAGACCTGGACTACTTTCTATTTCGCGGGGTCACCCATGGATTTCTGGATGCCATGCGAGACTTCACAGACCTTCAGGTAGAAGGACTGGAAAACCTGCCACGCACCGGTCCTGTAATCGTAGTTCCCAATCATAGCGGAGTGCTGGGCTGGGATGCAATGGTATTGCAGAACGAAATTCTAAAAAAAGCCAGACGCATGCCGCGAACCATGAGCCACAATTACTGGCATAAAGATGGATTCCTTAAAATGGCCAGCGCAAAACTGGCCTACATACCCCAGGATTTTAAGATCGCAATACGGGTCTTGAGAAAGCGAAAGCTATTGATCCTGTTTCCGGAAGCAGAGGCTGGAAACTTCAAATCCAGTATAGAGATGTACCAGCTCAAGCCTTTCAATCCAGGTTTTATTTCTCTGGCTATTATGACCGGGGCCACCATCGTTCCGGTCTCCATTCTGGGTGCCGAGGAAACGCATCTGAATCTGGGTACGCTGGATTGGACAGAGAAGTTCTTTGGTGCGAAAATACCGGTACCTATAAATCTGATTCCACTACCGGTACAATGGAAGATTTGTTTTCTAAAGCCAGTGACGCTTAATGGCTTTGGAAAGAAGGATGCTCGCAATATTCGATTTCTGGAGGAAGCGGCGGAAATCGTAAGGATGAAAGTTCAGCACCGAATTAACCGGGAACTTGTAGAAAGAGGTATATTCAAATTCACTCTGGACGGCTAAACGGGATTGGAGCTGAAAGGGGATCCAGGAAGCTCTCTGCCCTGGAATGAGGGAGCTACAGATCAGGAGGAATGGCATGTCAATGATCGATGAAATCAAGGACCATGGACTGAAAGAGAAACTACTACGCCGAACCCAGAAGATGCTGGAAGCGAAGGTTTCGGATGTAATGACTCGAGATGTTGTTACCTGTGATGCACGAGATCCTGCGGCTGCAGCGGCGCGGATCTGTCTGGAGAATGGTTTTCTGGGAGTGCTGGTAATGCGAGATGGTGTTCCACTGGGAACCATTACCGTGTTCGACTTGCTCAGGCTGTCCTATGAAGATTCCCTGGATATTGAGCGGAACTTTCTTAAAGTCACTGTGGAGCAGGTAATAGAAGGAAAGGAAATGGTATCTGTGCCTCCGGATGCATTCCTGCGCGAAGCGCTAAATCTGATGATTTCCAAAAAGGTGCGAAGTCTTCCTGTGATTGACGATGGCAAGATTATGGGTATTCTGTCCTATGTAGATATGGTACGCTGGTATCGTCGCACGCATGATGAGGTCCGAACCGGAAAAATTTGATCCCTTTTTTGCTCCCGATCCTGACTGGGTGGATCGAGAGAAAAAGAAAGCTCGTAAATTAAAGGACAGTCCCTGGTGGAAGAAAAAGAAATCCACCGGCAGATGCCACTACTGTCATCAGACTTTTAAACCGTCCGAGCTAACCATGGATCATATCATTCCTTTGTCCAGAGGCGGCTCCTCGGAAAAGTCCAACATCGTTGCCTGTTGCAAGGAATGTAACAGCAAAAAGAAATATTATCTTCCCCATGAATGGCAGGAGTATCTGGAATCCATGGCGCCATCTACCAATCCATCGCCTTCTGGCACAGATTCTTCGCAGGAAACTTGAGGCTTTCTAACCGGTGACCGGTGATCAGCTTATGAAGTCACAAGACCACTTTTCCGAAGGTCCGGATTCGTCGATTCCGACGGGCTTTCGTCCCTGAATAAAAAGAAAAAGGGCCGCTGAATGCGACCCTGATTCCTTCTTATCCTGTTTCGATATTCAAACAGGGCTCTCCGTGCTTAGATATCGATTCCGTAGCTGAAGGCAAAATAGGCAAAGCCTTTGGTCTGAGTTTGTTCCTGGAAATCCCAGAAAACAATATCAGAGATGATTTCATCTACAGTTGCGTTGATCCCGGAGGAATTGGTGCGAATTGCCAGGTTATAGTAGCCTGGATAGCTGGTCTTCTGCACCTCTTCGCGGATTCCTACCTGGATATATGCATTCTTGTTGATGTCATACTGAATGCCCAGGGTATACCTGGAAAATTCCACCTGGTAGCTGGACTCTGCTCGGTCGTATCTCAGCACTCCATCGGTTTGCAGTACGGTTTGTTCGAACTCCATGCTGCCCCCGAAATTGGGAAAGATGGAAGTAGTCATAAAATCCACATACAGTGCGATTTGAGGCATCAGATAGAATTTGCCACCAACAGCGATGTAGCTTCCTCTTGCATTTCCGGAGAATGGGCTATCCAGACTGATGGCAGAGGGGCTACCGATGGTAAGTTCATCGTAATTGAATTCCTGGGTATGCCAGCGAAATCCCAGCCTGGGAGTAATGAACAGCTTATTTCCTACGAGAGGGATTTCATATCCAGCTTCCAGTTCCCAGTCGGTTGTGGCAAAGTCTTCCAGAGTTACCAGCGCCACAGATCCTGTGCTTATACCGTTAAAGGAGTATTCCGGTGCGTACCGAATGTAGTTTGCAGTGATGACCAACTGACCGGATCCCATGGGCTTGAAGTATTGCAGGCCCAGCGGATAGACAGTAGTGGTGTCCTTGTTGGACCATGCCAGGTCAATACGGCTTGTGGGCTCAACCAGATCGTCCAGAAGTAATCTACTTTCCAGTTCTGGATCCAGCTCCCCGGGCCACAGACCTACATTTAATCGTATTTGATCCGCAGAAACCGTAGAAACGGTCATTGCAGCCAGCAAAAGAACAAGTTTTCTTGCTCGTTGTATTGCCTTCATAAAGATATCCTCCGAATCTTGAGGTAAGACTATCGGAAGATTCCGGGTCCGGCTTTGGCGGGTCCACCAAAAAACCGTATGCTATTAAAAAGTAAAAAAGCTTACCTACCTGGTTTCCTTCTTCTGATGTTAATGGTTCCTTCCCTGCCGGCAGAAGATGGAAACGGAACCGGCTGGAAGGATCGTCCGGTGCAGGCCCTGGTAGCAGCTCTGGATTCAAGCCTGAATTACCCGGTGGGAATGTATTCCGGAAAGATTACGATCATAGATGAAAAAGGCCGACCCAACATGCAGGATTTTCAGATGCATGTTTCCGAAAAAGGTCGCTTCCTGGAATTTACTTCGCCCGCTCGGGGCGTAACCCTTCGCGTGCTTTATCTTCGACAGGGGGAAGAGATCTGGGTCTGGGATGCCAGGCGCAGGGATCTACTCCAACTACGAGGAGCAGATCAATACAAAGCCATTATGCGATCCGGCCTTTCTTTCAGAGATCTTTCCGGGGCAAGTCTGGAAGCGAATTACCATCCGGCGAATGTGGCCAAAGAGGTTAAAATTGAAGGTGGTGAGTCCGCCATCAATTACTCATTGATTCCCATGTTACCATCTTCTTATGGGAGGATCTCTGTTATTCAGGATCCGGGAAACCTGAGGCCCATGCGACTGGATGTTTATGATCAAAATACTGTGCTCTTCAAGACAATGGAGATAAGCTATGATATTCCGGTGCTTCATCTGGGCAAAAAGAAAGATGTAGTTCCCTCCTGGCCTGTGCGATGGGAAGCTCTGGATCTGGAAACCGGAACCATTACCAGACTGGAAATATACACCTTTGACGACACACTGGAGATTTCTGATTCCCTGTTTCGCCCGGACTATCTTAATCGGTAATCTCTGAGCAAGATCCAGGACCATTACTATGTTTTTTGATGATGCATTCAGTCTCTTTCTGCAGAGTATTGGACGTAGCGAAGAGATAGACTTCTATCTCAAGAAGTTTCGCCAGAGTGGCAGCGATCTGTTCGCACTTATTGTTCCAGATGCAGAAAGCGTTTCCCAGGCGCCGGAGATGTTGCGCACTCATCTGTACTTCTTGAGCCGACTGGGGCTGTTCCCGGCAGTTCTACTCACCGAGCCTGTGGCTTCCGGACAGATCCATCATTTTCAGGATGATCGAACCTTCCGGATTGAAACCTGGAAAAAGGAAGAAGCAAACTTTTCGCTAACAGCACCGGAGGATCATCGAACTCTCAGAGTGATTCATAGTGAGCGGGGTCTTCTGGATACATTGCATCGACTTGTGCCTTCGCAGTGCAAGCGTATTCACTTTGTTCGGCTGGCCGGTGCCATTCGCACGAATTCGGGGGAGTCCCTGTTCCATTGCAATCCGGAAGCAAATGTGCGATGGGAAGATGGTGCCATCTTAAATCTGTGTAGAGAATTACTGAGTAATGATTCCGGCATCCACCTGTCTGTAACCACTCCCTTTGACCTGCTAAAGGAGATTTTTACTGTCAAAGGTGCAGGAACCATCGTAAGGGAAAGAAGCGAGATCAATCTGTTTCATTCCATGAATGGCGTAGACAGGCAACGACTGGTGGCATTGCTTCAGGAAAGCTTTGGCCGCCGTTTGAACGATGAGTCCATCCTGGATCGAATGATCGAGATGCATATTGATTCGCGCTACAGAGGTGCTGTGCTTCTAGAAGATTACCAGGGAATGCGTTATCTTTCCAAATTTGCAGTGGGTCTGCAGGCTCGTGGGGAAGGTGTGGCCCAGGAACTCTGGGATTCTGTGCTGGCTCAGCCGGGGCCCCTTTTCTGGCGTTCTCGCAGAAAAAACACCATTCATCGCTGGTACGAGCGTCTTGCAGATGGGTTTCACAGGCTGGATTACTGGACGGTTTACTGGAAGAATACTTCCTCAAACCGGATTCCGGAGCTAATCGAATATGCCAGTAATCGGCCGGAGGATTTTTCTGATTTTTCTTTGCCCGCAGAAGGTGAAATCGAGAATGACCATTGATTATGGCTTTCCTGTCTCATTGTCTCTTTCCTGAAAATTCAGCAAATCCCGGTAAGCGAAAATTAGAGTCTAAACGATCCTTCTCTCCGTTCGGAGGATTATACTTCCTGCGAAATACGAAAGCATTTCTATCCAGATACAGGGTTCTCACTGGATTGTTTATTGGATTTATTTTCTTTCCTCTGTTGCCTCCTCCACAGGCGAGGGATCTAACCGATACTTTGCGCTCCTATATCCCTTCCTTGATGGAGGATCAAAATATCCAGGGTGTGCAGGTTTTCGTATTTCGCCCCGGTCGGACCTACGCCGAAAGCTTTGGTGTTGTAAGTTCTGAATCCGGTGAAAAGCTTACGAACGATACAGCGTTCGCCGCCGGAGCTCTACGAGCACCCCTATCTGCGTATGCCTTCCTTTCTTATCTGCAATCCAGAAACGTTGCCCTGGATCAGGACATTTCCATTCCTTCCGGGCAGGTCACTTCCGAGCAATTGCTTCTGATGACAGCGGGACTTCAAAGCACCCATGAAGGACTACTATCGCCGGGAGTGCAGGAATCCGTAGAGAAGATTCGTAGCGAACTATTGAAAGAAACCATGGAGCAGACCCTGCCTGCAGGAAAGCACTATGTTTATGCACCCCAGGGCTATGAATGGCTATTTCGATCCAGAGAATTGAATCCCAACGAACTGGTAAGAAATGAAATCCTGAATCCTGCGAATATGGAAAACACCTTCTTTTACGATGAAAAGGAAGGACGAAAACTGGCACAGGGTTATGAACCCAGAGGAAAGACCCCTGCACCCATAGATTTACCCCGGGTAGCATTCAATAGCTACCTGGATTTGCTCACCACAGCCCAGGATTACGGTACATTTCTACAGAAACTTACAGGCGAAGCGCGGTCTGGCGGAGAAGTGGCCCGGTATATGCTGGATCGTCGCTGGCAGACCTCTGCGTCTGGCGGTAGAAGTCCAGGCTTCTACTATCACAGATTATGCGGACCTTCAGGTCCTGGATTTTATCGAATCCTTTCTCAGTACCCGGGATTTGCCTCCGGTGCTATATTCACCGACGATGGGCGGGGAGCAGTGGTGCTCTTGAATGCCAGGCAGCAGATTACCTTACAGAAGATTCTGGATCGAATTATGTTGGATCTTTATCCTGAGTGCCGGGAATTCCTGGATAAAGTTCAGCCAGGGTATTATCCTGATAACGTAACACCGGCCATGCTCGAAGAGCTTACCGGCTATTACAGACCTAGATATCTACTTACCGGATCTGCAGATGTCTTTCGTTTTCTGGCGGATACCCATCTGGATCTGGAAGACAACAGGGTACGGTTTTCCGGATTCTTTGAGACCGAACCTTCCATTCATCTGGTTCCCCTGGCTCCGGATCTATTTATGGCCCGGGGAAAGGCCGGCATGGACGGCTGGATGGTTCGAGTAGTACGAGATTCCGACGGAGATGTTACCGGCCTGCAGACCGATCTGATGCCCTACGATAAGGTGAATGTAATGTTTTCCATTGGCGGGATTGTTGGATTTTCAGTTCTGGGTCTTGTAATGCTTGCCATCGGAATGGTCTGGTTTTTTGTG
>MDSV01167151.1_pt1 | contig 11011 bp, 9 predicted proteins | sample 810851 | NCBI WGS metagenome assembly MDSV01 (sample SAMN05326640, study PRJNA326480) | marine metagenome | isolation source: seawater | place: Atlantic Ocean: North East | collected 2012 | reverse complement strand
CGTATTGCATTTCATTTGCTATTTCTGAAATATTATCTGCATTCATTAACTCAAATCTTTGTTCAAATATTGTTTTACGTTGATCATTTAATACGTCATCAAACTTTAATAGAGTCTTTCTTATGTCAAAATTTCTTGCCTCAACTTTTTGCTGCGCTCTTTCAAGTGCTTTATTTATCCAAGGGTGATCAATCGATTCACCCTCTTTTAAACCAAATTTTTTCATTATAGAATCTATAGATTCCGAACCAAATATTCTCATAAGGTCATCTTCTAAACTGATATAAAAAATTGATTCACCTTTATCACCCTGCCTACCTGATCTTCCTCTTAATTGATTATCAATTCTTCTACTTTCATGCCTTTCAGTACCAATAACAAATAATCCACCCATATCCTTTACTGAATTCTTTTCTTTTAAAATTAATTCATATTTTTCTTTAGATTCGTCTTTCATAAAATAATTTATATTTCCACCTAATTGAATATCCGTTCCTCTTCCGGCCATATTAGTAGCTATTGTCACAGCACTTAGCTTTCCTGCTTCAGCAATTATGTTTGCTTCTTTTTCATGATGTTTTGCATTTAAAACATTATGAGTAATTTTTTTATTTTTTAGTAGTAATGAGAGTTTTTCAGATTTTTCAATGCTAGTTGTTCCAACAAGTACTGGCTGTTTTTTATTTTTACAATATTCAATTTTTTCTACAATAGCTGCATATTTTTCTTTTTCCGTTCTAAAAATTTGGTCATTTAAATCATTTCTTATCATTGCTTTATTTGTAGGCACTGAAACTGTTTTCAATTTATAAATATCATAAAATTCTTCAGCTTCTGTAACTGCGGTTCCAGTCATGCCTGAAAGTTTTTTATATAATCTAAAGTAATTTTGATAAGTTATTGATGCTAATGTTTGATTTTCACTTTGTATTTCAACTTTTTCTTTTGCCTCTAAAGCTTGATGTAAGCCATCAGAAAATCTTCTTCCTTCTAGAACACGACCAGTAAACTCATCAATTAATTGTATCTTATTATCTTGAACAATATAGTCTGTATCTCTTGAAAATAATAAATTAGCTTTAAGCGCCTGGTTTATATGATGAACTAAATTAATATTTTGAGGATCGTAAAAATTATTATTTTTAAGGATTCCATATGTTTTTGATAATTGTTCAATTTTATCTATACCTTTTTCTGAAAGCATAACATTTTTATTTTTTTCATCTAATTCATAATCATTTTTATTAAGTTCTTTAATAAATTTATTGCAGACAAAATATTGATCTGATTTATCTTCTGTAGCTCCTGAGATTACCAATGGTGTTCTTGCTTCATCAATTAAAATACTATCAACTTCATCTACGATACAAAAAAAATGATCTCTTTGAACCATTTCTTTAATATCATATTTCATGTTATCTCTTAAATAATCAAAGCCAAATTCATTATTTGTTCCATAAGTTACATCGCAAGAATAATTTTTTTTTCGTATAACATCATCCATTTCATTTGTTATGCAACCAACAGACAAACCTAAAAAATTATATATTTTACCCATCCAAGCAGAATCTCTTTGGGCTAGATAGTCATTAACAGTTACAACATGAACACCTTTTTCTTTCAAAGAATTTAAATAAACTGGTAATGTTGAAACTAAAGTTTTTCCTTCACCAGTTTTCATCTCAGCTATTTTTCCTTGGTGCAGAATTATGCCACCTAATAATTGGACATCATAATGTCTTTCAGAAAGTGTTCTTCTAGCAGCTTCTCTTACGCAGGCAAAAGTTTCTGGAATTAAGTCCTCTAATTTTGCTCCATTTTTAATTTTTAACTTAAATTCTTGAGTTTTTTGAGGAAACTTTTCATCAGTCAAAGCCTTTATTTCAGGTTCCAGGAGATTAATTTTTTCGACAATTAATTTTAGTCGTTCAATCTCTCTTTGACTTGAATTCTTTATAAATTTGCCGATAATCTTACTTATATTGATCATAAAAAATTATTTTTTTGCAATATGTAATAAATTATATTAATTCAACTGTGACTTATATAATCAATAATAACAAATTTTAAATACTAATGACTCTTAATTTAAAAAATTTACTTAATCCCAAAATCAAAATGTCGAAAATGGGCGAATTTCAGGAGTTACAGCCTATTGATGGGCTTGAAGTATCTGCTGTATCTGCAGATTTATATGGGGATGGAAGAGATGATTTAACCTTATTTTATTTTCAGGAAGGAGCAAATTTTGGAGCAGTTTATACAAACTCTAAAATTACTTCTGCATGCATTAACTGGAATTTAAAAATCAAAAGACATTTTATAAGAGCATTAATGATAAACACAAAAAACGCAAATACTTACACAGGCGTTAAAGGAGCGCAGGGATTGAAAGAGGTTGCTAATGCGCTTTCAAAATCTTTAACTTTAAAAGCGTCTCAATCACCAAAAGGTGTAAGTGATATAATAAAAATTACCGATTTATTATTTGCTTCCACAGGAGTTATCGGGGAAGAATTTCCTCATCAAAAAATAAAAAATAGGATACCTGAGTTAGTTAAAAAGTTAAGAGTCGAACAAAACAAGTATGTATGGTTTAAGGCTGCCAGTGCAATAATGACTACAGATACAAAACCTAAGGTAGCGTACGAGGAATGCAAAATTGGTAATAAGTTAGTGAAAATTTCCGCTATAGCAAAAGGATCAGGAATGATTGCTCCTAACATGGCAACCATGTTAGGTTTTATATTTACTGACGCTAATATTCCATCAGTATTTTTAAAATCTTTATTGAAAAAAGTTGTAGCCACAACATTCAATTCTATTACAGTTGATAGCGATACATCGACAAATGATATGGTTGGTATTTTTGCTACTGGAAAAGCAAAAAATGCAAAAATTTATAATATTTTAGATCCAAAGTTAGTAGACTTTGAAAAAGCTTTACATCGACTCTGTTTAAATTTAGCAAAACAAATAGTAGTTGATGGAGAGGGAGCTAAGAAATTTATTACAATAAACACAATTGGTGCACGCTCGACATCTATGGCAAAAAATATTAGTTTTTCTATAGCAAATTCTCCATTATTTAAAACAGCAATAGCAGGTGAAGATCCGAACTGGGGAAGGATTATTATGGCGATAGGGAAATCGGGAGAAAATATTGTGCCAAATAAAATTCAAATAAAAATTGGAAATTTTTTAGTAACTGATCAAGGCAGGGAGTCAAAAGATTATAAAGAAAAAGATATTAAAGAGTATATGAAATGGGATTCAATCAATATTGAAGTGAACTTAAATCTTGGAAATGCTCTTTATACCGTTTATACTTGTGATTTTACACATGATTATATTGACATTAATGCTGATTATAGAAACTAATAAATTTAAAAAATGATAAAATATAATTTGAAATGCAAATGTGGAAAAGATTTTGACAGTTGGTTTTTAAATTCTTCAGAATTTGATTCTTTACAAAAAAAAAAATTAATAAAATGTATATATTGTGATTCATCACTAGTTGAAAAATCTGTAATGTCACCGCACTTACCAAGTAAATCAAATAAAATAATAAAAAAAAACAAAATAGAAAAAAATATTAAAAACCAATTAATTAGTTTTAGGAAATATATAGAAAAAAATTTTAAATATGTTGGTGAAAATTTTACTCAAGAGGCAAGAACAATTCACTATGATAAAAAAAAATCAAAAGCTATATATGGAAAAGCTACAGAAGAAGATACAAAAGAATTAATAGAAGAAGGAATAGAAGTTTCGACTATACCTTGGGTAGATAAAACAGAAAATTAAATTTTAGAAAAAATAGAAATATAATTCACAGAAGAATCTTCACTTTTATTCCACTTTTTAGATAATAAGTTAAATTTAACTCCAACAACCTCATTCATCAAAAAGCTATTTTTATTAGCTAAGCTTTCTAAATCTTGTGGTGATAAAAATTTTTCCCAATCGTGCGTTCCGATGGGTAACCACCTTAAAATATATTCCGCACCTAATATTGCGAACAAATATGATTTTAAATTTTTGTTAATAGTAGCAACAAACATAATTCCATTATTTTTTATTAAATTTGAACATCTTTTCAAAAACAGGTTAACATCAGATACATGTTCAATAACCTCCATATTTAAGATCACATCAAATTCTTTTTCAAAATTAAAATTTTCTGGTGAACAGTGAACATAATCAATATTTAAATTCATTTCTTTTGAATGGATTTTGGCAACTTCAATATTATTCAACGAAGCATCAATACCTGTTACAGTAGCGCCCAATCGCGCAAGAGGCTCACATAATAGTCCACCACCACATCCTATATCTAAAATTTTTAATTTTTTAAGTGGTTTTGCAATATTTGGATCAAGTTTAAATTTTGCAATCAACTTTTCTTTAATAATAGTAATTCTAGTAGGATTAAAAAGATGCAATGGCTTAAATTTTCCACTTGGATTCCACCAGTCTTTTGCCAATTTTGAAAATTTTTCAATTTCTATTTTATCAATTGTAGTCAAAATAATATTAATTTAGATGTACTTGTACATTTTTGTAATTAAGAGTATTTATTATTAAAAATTATATAAAGTAAACAATATATTTACCATGAAAAGATTAGCCTTAAAGTTTGGCGGAACATCAGTTGGAACTATAGAAAAAATAAAGAAAGTAGCCAACATAATTAAGAAGAGACGTGAAAAAGATAATGAATTAATAGTAGTTGTCTCAGCAATGTCAGGAGTAACTAATGAATTAAAGAGCAAATCCTCTTTAGTTAGTAAAAGTTTTAATAAACAAGAGTTAGATGTCCTACTCTCTTCAGGTGAGCAAGTCTCAAGCGCACTTTTAGCTGGCGCACTTATAGAACTAGGCTTTGAAGCTAGGTCATGGCTAGGTTGGCAAATTCCTATTATAACAAATGAAAATCATACATTATCACAAATCACGAAAATTAAAACTCAAGAGGTTTTAAAATTTATTTCTGGTGGAGGAGTAGCTGTGATTGCTGGCTTTCAAGGCATTACCAATCAAAATAGAATCACTACTTTAGGTCGTGGAGGTTCAGACTTATCAGCCGTAGCAATTGCAAAATTTTTTGAAACTGATTCCTGTGAAATTTATACAGACGTAGATGGAATTCTCACAACAGATCCATCAATAAATGACAAAGCAAAAAAAATTGAAAAAATATCTTATGAAGAGATGTTAGAAATGGCATCATTAGGATCAAAAGTTATGCAACCAATTTCAGTTCAAGCAGCAATGATTGATAATATTCCAATACATGTTAGATCAACTTTTTCTGAAAAAACTGGAACAAAAATAATTTCAGAAAATGAAATCGATTATAAAAAAGTAGTGACTGGGATATCTTATTCAAAAAATGATGCCAAAGTTTCTTTAGTTGGTGTTATTGATAAACCAGGAGTTGCAGCTGATATTTTTGAACCATTAGGCAAAGAGAATATAAACATTGATATGGTAATACAAAACACGTCTTCAGATGGGAAAAAAACTGATATTACTTTTACTATAAAAAGAGAAGACTTACATAAAACATTAACATTATTAGAAAAAAATAAAAATAAACTAAACTATAATAAAATAATACATGATGATAAAGTTGCAAAAGTATCTATTATAGGAGCAGGCATGATAGCAAATCCAGGTGTTACACATAAAATGTTTAGATCTCTTGCGAATGAAAAAATTAATATTTTAGCTATTTCTACTTCAGAAATTAAAATTTCTGTTTTAGTTCAAGAAAATTTTACACAAAAATCGGTTAAAGCACTTCACAAAACATTTGAACTCAACTAATAACTTAATGAATATTAGACCTTTTAGAAATATCAATAGAAAAAAAACTAAAGTTATTAAGGTTGGAAAAGTTAAAGTGGGAGGGGAGAATCCAATTGCTGTTCAATCAATGACTAATACTTTAACCACAGATATTAAAGCAACAATTAATCAAGTGAACCAACTTGAAGAAGCTGGGGCAGATATAGTTAGAGTTTCGTGTCCAGATAAAGAATCTTCACTATCTTTGAAAAAAATTATAAAAGAAACTAACGTTCCTATAGTTGCTGATATACATTTTCATTATAAGAGAGCTATAGAAGCAGCAGAAGCGGGAGCTCATTGCTTAAGATTTAATCCAGGAAATATTGGCACAAAAGAAAAAGTAAGCGAAATTTTAAAGGCAGCTAAAGATCATAATTGTTCAATAAGAATAGGTATAAACGCTGGGTCTTTAGATAAAAATTTATTAGAAAAATACAAGGAGCCTTGCCCGGAAGCTTTAGTAGAAAGCGCAAAGTATAATATTAAACTATTAGAAGATGAAAACTTTTTTAATTTTAAAATAAGCGTTAAATCTTCTGATGTTTTTTTAACTACAAAAGCATACAGATCATTATCTTCAATATGTAATTATCCTTTGCACTTAGGAATTACTGAAGCAGGAAGTCTATCAACAGGTAGTGTAAAATCTTCAATTGGAATTGGAATGTTATTAATGGAAGGTATAGGCGATACTATACGAGTATCTTTATCAGCAGATCCTGTTGAAGAAGTTAAAGTTGCCTACGAAATTTTAAAATCACTTAATCTTAGGCACAGGGGAGTAAATATTATATCTTGCCCTTCTTGTGCAAGACAGGCGTTCCCTGTAATTGATACAGTTAAAATTCTTGAAAAGAAGCTTTCCCACATTAAAGAATCGATTACTTTATCTATAATAGGCTGTGTAGTTAATGGACCTGGAGAAGCCTCTCAAACACAGATAGGTTTAACCGGAGGTGGTAAAGGCAATCATATGATGTATATTTCAGGTTTACCGCACCACAAAGTAGCTAGTAATAAAATTATAGAAGAAGTTGTTAATCTAGTTGAAAAAAAAACAAAAGAACTAAAAATTAATTAAATAAACCAATGATACCTGAAGAAAAAGTTAAATTAATAATAAATACCTATGAAACTTTAGAAAAAGAGCTGGCATCAGGGGAAATTGACAAAAAAGATTTTGTTAAAAAATCTAAAGAATATTCTAGAATTGGTGAAGTTATAAAAGAAGCAAAAGGCTATTTAAGCTTTGAAAAAAGCAAACAAGAATTAGAAAAAATTATAAATGAGAAGGATGGCGAAAAAGAGATGATCAAATTAGCAGAAAATGAGCTAGTAGATTTATTAAAAAAAAAAGAAGTTTATGAAAAGAAATTAAAAATTTATCTATTACCTAAAGACGAAGCTGATGGTAAAAACGCAATATTAGAAATAAGAGCTGGTACTGGCGGTCTGGAAGCAACTTTATTTGTGGCTGATCTTTATAGAATGTACGAAAAAGTTTGTTTAAAAAAAAAATGGTCACTAGAAATCATAAATATATCCAAAAGCGAAGCTGGCGGTTTTAAAGAAGTAATTTTGTTAATAAAAGGTATAGATATTTATTCTTTTTTAAAATTTGAATCTGGGGTACATAGAGTTCAACGCGTTCCAGAAACAGAAACTCAAGGTAGAGTTCATACATCAGCAGCAACTGTCGCGGTTCTTCCAGAAGCAGAAGAGGTTGATTTAAAAATTAATGAAAAAGATTTAAGAATTGATGTATTTAGATCAGGCGGACCCGGAGGACAATCTGTAAATACAACTGACAGTGCTGTAAGAATTACACATTTGCCAACAGGTACAGTAGTAAGCCAGCAAGATGAGAAATCCCAGCATAAAAATCGCGCTAAAGCGATGAAAATTTTAAGATCAAGAGTTTATGATGCCGAAAGAGAAAAAAAGGATAAAGAAAGATCAAAAGAAAGGAAAAATCAGATAGGATCAGGAGATAGATCTGAAAGGATAAGAACGTATAATTTTCCACAAGGTAGAGTTACCGACCATAGAATAAACTTAACCTTACACAAACTTGAAGAATTTTTAACTGGTGATGCTTTTGAAGAATTAAGTCAAAATTTAAGAATGCAAGACCAAGAAATTAAATTAGGAAATTTAAAATAAGTAAATGATATTAGAAAATACAGTTAAACAAGCTTCTCAATTGTTAAAAAAAAACAATATTCAAACACATATATTAGATGCTGAAATTATTCTTTCTGATATTATGGGAGTTACAAGAGAATTTTTAATTGTAAATAATAATATTCAGATATCAGAGGGCATACAAAGAAAATATAATTTTGCGATTAAACGTAGAATTAAAAAAGAGCCAGTCGCCTATATAACTGGAAAAAAAGAGTTTTGGAGTGAAGAATTTCTTTTAAGTAAATCGACCTTAGTACCAAGACCTGAAACAGAGCTTTTAATTCATGAAATTATTAAATACTACAAAAACAAAAGTATAAACATCTTAGATATCGGCACAGGATCTGGTTGTATTTTACTTTCAATACTGAAGGAACTTACTTTATCTAGAGGTATTGGGTTAGATTTTTCAAAGAAAGCTATTAATATTGCAAAAATTAATTCAAAAAAACTAAATCTAGAGAATAGAGCAAAATTTATAGTTGCCGATTTAATAAAATTTAAATATCAAAAGTATGATTTAATAGTTTCAAATCCGCCTTATATACCATCTAATGATATAAAAAAATTGAGTAAAGATATAACAAGTTATGAACCAAAATCAGCTTTAGATGGAGGATATGATGGTCTTGACCTAATAAAAAAAGTTATTTATAAATCCAAATATCATTTAAAAACAAATGGTTTATTGGCTTTAGAAATTGGGTTTAATCAATACAGAAAAGTTTCAAATATTTTAAAGTATTATAGATTTAGAGAAATTAGTAAAGAATATGATTATAAACAAAATGTACGTTGCATAATAAGCACAAAATAAGTTTTTTTTTAAAAATAATAACAATTATTTTGACAAACTAAAATTTTAATGAATAAAATGTCACATTCCTTTTAAAAGATTAAATATAAATAAGCTATTTTAACAAAATATATGTTTCAAAGAAAACCTAGAAGATTTGGACGCAACTCAAATGGAAGAAGCCATAGACCGCATGGTGGAACCGGTATGCAAACAAGACCAAGAACTAATTCTTTTTCTAATGCACAGCCAAGAAGTAGTTTTAGGCCATCTATGAGTGCAGAAAAATTATTTGAAAAATATACAAACCTAGCAAAAGAAGCCATGTCCTCTGGAGATAAAACTTCTTCTGAAAATTTTCTCCAGCATGCAGATCATTTTATGAGAATTATTGAAGATAAAAATAAAAATCGTTTACAGAGTAAAGTTAATGTAATTGATAAACCTATTGAAGATAAAAATAAAATATCCGATAGCGTTGCAATTAAAGAAAACAATAAAGTTGATAGTTAGTTTAATTATTTTTTGTAAGTAACTCAGCAATTAAAACATCAGTTTTTATTCTATGTATTTCAAAATTTTGACGTTCGTCATTTTTTAAAACTTTACCTGAAGGCAATTTTAATTTTTGCGAATTTACTTTTTTTCCATTAACAATCACTTCATAATGTAAATGTGGGCCTGTAGACATTCCTGTAGATCCAACATAACCAATAATCTGACCCTGCCTAACTTTTTTTCCTTCTTTAATACCTTTTGCAAAAGCTTTCATGTGAGCATAGACCGTTTCATAAGTAGAGTTGTGTTTTATTTTTACACAATTTCCACCACCTCCACACCATCTTGCTCGTGTTACAGTTCCACTACCTGAGGCCATTATTGGAGTACCCATTGGTGCAGCAAAATCTGTTCCTAAATGCATTTTATTAAATCCTAGTATTGGATGTTTTCTCATACCATATGATGAAGATAGTCTTGCTCCATTAATTGGAGTTTTCATTAAAGCTTTTTCTACACTTTTACCATTTACATCAAAATAACCAAAACTAGTATCGTCTCCAAATTTATAAAGTGAAATTTCACGACCGTTTACAGACATATGAGCATACAGAATAGATCCACTTTTTATAAATTCTCCATTCTCATCAAAATATTTTTCATAAAGAATTTTAAAGTAATCATTTTTTCTAATATCTCTTTGAAAATCAATTTCAAATCCAAAAATTCTAGCAAATTCAATAATAGTATCTGGATTAATTTCGGCTTCGACTGCAGAAGAATAAAGATTATTTTTTATTATATTTTCCGCAAGCATTTTTCTTTTATAGAGTTTAGTAATAATTTTTTTTGATATTATTTTACTTTCTTCATCTTTACTTATTTCGATTGTAGTACTTTTAGAAACAGGGGCAGAGAATTTAACTATAGAATTTTTTGTTTCATTATTCTTAGCTATAATAATATTAATTATATTTCCTACTAAAAGCTGATTAGGTTCGGCATACTTTTTATAACGTTTAATAACAGCTTGAATTTCATTATTTTTAACTTTATATTTTTTTAAAATTTTTTGAATAGTATCTCCTTTTTCAATTGTGTAATTTACATTAATAAAGGGAGAATTTATTCTACTTAAAAGAAAATCCTGAATAGATTTCAAATCTGTTTTTTGATTTGTGTTATTAAAACTTACTGATTTTTCTATTATTTTTTCATCATTTTTAAAGATAAAAGCAAAAAATAGAAGAGACAAAGCTAAAAGACTGAAAAGCATCAAGTTTTTAGATTTGACTATTTTTTTCCAAATATTGTTTAACATACTATTTTAAGGCCAATTGGGATTTAAATATTATATTTCATCGATTTTATACTACAATTTATCAAAAAATAGTTACAGAAATGTAGGATTCTCATCGCTATTTGGTCATAATATACGACTTGCATTATTTATTATTTAGCTTATAACCGACCGTCCAACCCCAAAAAAAGGTTAATTTACTTAGCTTAATTGTAAGGTTGTTATTTAAAATACTAAAAATAGAAACAAAATTCAGCTTCTATTGTTATGTGTTTTCAGCTTTTTTATATTGTAAAAAAAGAAGAAGAGAAGTGTGGACGGTTAGGTTACCAAAATTTGTCGTACACACTTCAAAAAGTATAAATAATTCG
>MDSV01117641.1_pt1 | contig 11011 bp, 11 predicted proteins | sample 810851 | NCBI WGS metagenome assembly MDSV01 (sample SAMN05326640, study PRJNA326480) | marine metagenome | isolation source: seawater | place: Atlantic Ocean: North East | collected 2012 | reverse complement strand
TTTTTTTTATTAAAAATCATTTTGTTTATTTGTATTATGATATATACACATATTATTAGTAATGAAAATTCAAGCAAAAAAGAAAACAATTTGGAGCACTTTTAAAAATGCTTATCTGAGATCTAAAAATCTGAAAAAATTTTGGCTAACATTAGATAAAAAGAACATCTCAGATGAATTAGTTGAAACATTTAATTTATATCTAAATTCTGAAAGTTACAGTTGGTCATCAAAATTTTGGAGGCACTTAACTATAAATCACCTAAAATTAATTTCTAAAAATGAAAGCAATTATGAAAATATTATTTCACAAGAATATTTTACATTTACTTATTTTGATGAGTCTTTAGTCAACGACGCTTGGAATATGGTTAGTGAAAATAATATAAAACTCGATATTAATTTATTTAAAAAACAAAATGGTTTTTCTCTAGCTCAATCTGCCAATCATAATTTAATTCTCTTACTTTTGTACGAAAATATTAAAACAAGAGAAGTTTTTAAATACTTTAACAAAATCAAAAAAGATAAAATCAATACAAAACCTTTCTTAACAATCAATGGAGATAAAATAACTCAAGATGATTTAAATTCATTACTCGAATATGAAAAGATTGAAAACTTATTAATTAATCTTAATAATAAAAAAAATAACTTTTTAGAAATTGGTGCGGGTGCTGGAAGAACAGCTAAAACAATATTGTCAATAAAAGATAAAGCAAAATATGTAATTGCCGATATTCCACCTGCAATTAATATTTCTTATAATAATTTGAAACTAGCTTTTCCTGATAAAAAAATTGCTTTTGCATTTAAGTTACGTGAGTCTAAAGATTTAATTAATGCATTAGAGAAAAATGATATTTTGTTTATTTTCCCACACCAAATAAATTTTTTTCCTGATAAAGCTTTTGATATATCCATTGCAATTGATTGCCTTCATGAAATGAAAAAAGAAACTATAGCTAAGTACATGGAATCTTTTGAAAAAGTATCACATACACTATATTTTAAAATTTGGGAAAATTGTGGATTGCCATATTCTTTTTATCAATATTACTCTGCACATAGAAATGAAGATTATTCTATTAAAAAACATTGGAAAGAGCACTTTAGAGAAAAATGTTTATACCCTTCTAACTTTTATCAATTAGGTTATGAATTTTAAAAAATTATAAAACCATACAAAATTAAATTCCTATTGATTTATTAACTATTTAAATTTAAACAGATGACTCAATGAAAAAAACAGTAATGAAAAAAATATCAAATGATATTTATGAGGTTCAAAATGTTTTTCCTAGAAATGTTATAGAAAAAATTTATTCTAAGTTTCATAAGCATAGTCTAAAATCATGGAAATTAATCGATCAAAAAAAACCTACACATTATAGCACCGTTTTTAAAAATAATTCTGAATTTTTGCCAGATAAAAATGAAGTTTACTTAGCTAAGTTTTATAGAAGTGACGAACTTAGAAATAATCCTTATATAATTAATTCACTTAAAAAATTTGTTTTTCCCTTATTGAAAAAAAAATTAAAATTCAACATGAAAGAATATGATATAAGATGTCATAAGTTCAAAAAAGATAATCTTGCTAGACTTCATTTTGATAATTATGCTGGTGCATACGCTCTAACATTAAATTTTAATAAAAAGTGGAAATGGGATTGGGGAGGTATATTGAGTGTACCTGAAAGTAAAAACGCTGAAAAGTTAATTAGTATTTTGCCAAAGTGGAATTCTTTAAGTATTATCTATTCTGGTCAAAATAGCTCACCACATTTTGTTACACCAGTTCAAAAATTTGCTAAAAGTGCTCGCTATTCAATAACTATATTTATAAAATAATTTATCTTATGAAAGTTGCAGATTATATAATTAATTTTTTTTCTAAAAAGGGAATTGATAAAGCTTTCGTTGTCTATGGTGCTGCAAATGGAGATTTGATAGATGCTTTTACCCGTAATAATAAGATTCAATATATTGCTACAATGCATGAGCAAGCCGCAGGTTTTGCTGCCGAAGGTTATGCGAAAATTAAAAGATTACCGGGACTTGCTATTGTTACAAGTGGACCTGGTGCTACAAATCTTGTTACTTCAGTTGCCAATTGTTATTATGAATCTATACCATGTATCTTTATATCAGGGCAAATCAACTCAAAGTTTTTGCGACCTCATAAAAGTATACGTCAAGTAGGTTTTCAAGAAACTGATATTGTCTCAGTTGTCAAACCAGTATCAAAATATGCTACAATGATTAAAAATCCTAAAAATATAAAATATGAATTAGAAAAATCATATCTTCTGTCTAATTCTGGGAGGAAAGGACCAGTTTTTTTAGATATTCCTTTGGATATTCAAAAAGCAGAAATTCATGTTAAAAAATTAAAAGGTATTGAAAAAAATTTTAATAAAAAAATATTTAATACTAGTAAAATTAAAAATAGTGTTAAAAAATATTTAAGAGATTTAAAAAAATCAAAAAGACCAGCTTTCTTAGTGGGTGGAGGTGCTCAATTAACTAATAGCGCTTCAAAGATTTTAAAAATTGCTGAAATATTAAATATACCTTGTTTTCCTACATGGAATGGAATGGACACAATAACTTCTGATTTTAAATTATATGGAGGACGCGTTGGTACTTATGGTGGTCCCGGAAGAAATCTTGGAATCCAAAACTGTGATCTTTTATTAGGTCTAGGCACTAGAGTATCTGGAAGAATTACTGGTGGAAATCCACCCAGTTTTGCTAGAGAAGCAAAAAAATATGTAGTTGATATTGATTCAGCTTTATTAAAAAAAAAATATCAACCTGTAAAATTTGACGAAAATATATATTCTGACTTAAATGTTTTTTTAGATATTTTTTTAAAAGAAGTTAAAAAAAATCATATTGGCAAAAATAATTTTGTTGCATGGAATAAAAAGGTAAAATTCTGGAGAGAAAAATATAATACATATAATAAAAAATATTCGAAACCTGAAGGTCATATACATAAAGGTAAAAAATATGTTCATCCCTATGCCCTGATTAATTCTCTATCAAATCAACTGTCAAATAAAGATATTATTGTAGGAGATTGTGGAGGAATAAGCGTTATGATTGGTCACTGTCTTAAAACTAAATTTGGTCAAAGATATCACAGTAATAATGGTCACGCTCCAATGGGTTATGCTTTCTCTGCAGCTATTGGATCTTGGTTTGGTTCAAATAAAAAGAATAATACAATATGTCTTACTGGTGATGGAGGTTTTAATATGAATATACAAGAACTTCAAACTTTAGTTAATTATAAAATACCTGTTAAAACTTTCATTTTAAACAATCATATTTATGGAATCACTAAAGCTTTTCAAAAAACAAATTTTCAAGGACGAGAAGAAGCATGTGGTCCAAAAGGATACAATCCACCAGATTTTATAGATGTGGCAAATGCATATAAAGTTAAAACTTTTAGAATTAATAAAAATACCGAAATAGAAGAAATTTTAAATAAAATATTAAAGTATAACGGTCCTGTTGTATGCGATGTTAACTGCCATGAATTTCATAGCTATGAACCTAAGCTTATCGGATGGAAGACTCCAATAGAGGATATGTATCCATACTTAGACAGAAAAGAATTGAGAAAAAATTTAAATATAAAAATGCACGAATCTTCCAATAATCCATTTATGCCCGATATAAAAACTAAGGTAGAAACAATGGAATAAATTATGCTTTAGATCTCAAACTCTGTTAGAGTTTTTCAGTAAAAGCATTATACCTCTTATATTTTTTAGAACTTATATACCAATTAATAGTACTCTTTAATCCATTGAAAATATCAACATTAGTTTTAAAACCAATTTTTTTTGCTCTTCTAATGTCCATTAATCTAATTTTATCACCAGATGGTTTTGATTTGTCCCAAATAATTTTTAAAGGTCCATTTGGAACTAGTTTTGAAATTAATTCTGCGATTGTTTTAATAGTAACTCCTTTTCCGCTTCCAAGATTAATTGGTTTATTGATTCCCTTATAAACTGCAATAATCATACCTTTTGCAACATCAGAAGAATAAATAAAATCTCTAATCGCTGAACCATCTCCCCATACATTTAAATATTTTTTTGATCTTAACGCTCTATTAATTAAAGAAGGTATAACCATTGCATTATTTTCATCAAAATTATCATATGGACCATAAACATTCGCGGGTCTAACAACAGATACATTTTTAAAATTATATTGAATTTTTAAGGCTTCAGCTTGTAACTCACAAATTCTTTTTGTCCAGCCTGGTATATAATCCTTATCAGAAGGAAAAGTTTTCCAAACGTCATCTTCTTTTAGAATTTTGTTATTCGCATAAACTCCTATAGAACTTGTGAAAAGATATCTTTTGACCTTTTGCCTGCGCGCAGCTTCCATCATGTTGATACTAAATAGTAAAGTTGGTATCATAAAACTAGCAGGTTTCCTTAAAGTCATATCTGGAGAACCCTTAACTCCAGCTAGATGAAAAACAAAATCAATTCCTTTGCAAATTTTTAAACAGTTATCAAAAATCCTTAAATCTTTTTTAATAAATTTGACTTTTTTATTTAAATTTAAAGATGAGTCTAAAGAAACGACTGAAACTTTAGATCCATATGAAAGTAATATGTCTACTAACTGTCTACCTATGAGGCCTGTTCCACCAGTAACAAGTACTTTTTTATTTTTATAAAAATTTTTCATAATTTTTTATTTTTAATAGTAAAAGTAAATGAATGCCAAATGATATTTATAAAAGTCTCTGTTATTATAAGAAATTTAGTAAAAATATTTGATTTTTTTATTATTGAAAAAATAATATTAATTTGTGAAAAATTTCTTATCAATGTTGATAAACTAAGATTTCTTAATATAATTTGTTTTGCCGCAATTCTTAAATACCAATAAGGAATTTTTATTAGCTCAATCTTTTTTTTACTTGGTTCTTCTAAAAATTTATAAATTGGCTCAAAATTTTTTTTATCTTCACATATATCTCTTACTTTCTTTGTAAATTTATTTGTAGAATCTAATAATAAAGTTTCGTTTGATAAAAATTTTTTTAAAATTTTAACACACTCTTCTTTTGTATAGAACATTGGTGATACTTCATTACCAAACAATAATTCTTGTCCAGGAGAATATTCTGATACACACATAACACCTTTAAGTCCAGCAACAATCATTTTTCCTTTTAATTGATAATAATATTTATAAATATTCTCAGATTCTAAATTTTGAACAAATGTTGTTCTTGTCTTGGAAAAGTTAAGAACAATTTTAGATTTTTCTATCAAACTTATTAATTCGTCTTTTGGTATACCGGTAATATTGTTTTCATGCCCAACATTTTTAACTAGGACACCTTCTTTTTGAATATATTCTAAATAGCTTTTTCTATCAGGTGTTAAATGCCCATAAAATAGTACATCAAATTCTTTTTTAATATTGGGTGTATTTTTTAATTCTCCGAATTCAAATTGAAAAAATAAAGAATCGTAACCCTTTTCTTGATACTTTAACACAGCCATCGGGTCACTATTTAATACTAAATCACATTTACTTGCAGTAATAGCATGAAATTCATGTAATCCAACATCATCTCCTATCATGAGAACTTTTTTTTTTGAAACTATTTGATCAATAAAAAATAAATTAATAAATTTAAAATAATCTGGATCAAAAACTGTAATATCAATTTCTTTTAACTTTATTAAATTATTAATCTTTTTTATTACTTCTTTAAAATTTAAATTTTTGTACTCGCTTATATACAAATGATTTATATCATAATAATTTGAAAATTTATTAATTACATTCTCATTCCAAGCGTGAGGATATTTAAAAACTATTAAAACTTTCTTTTTCATTTTTTTTTTTATATAAATAAAACATAATCTTTTATAAAACTACTTAATTTTTAAATTAGGAGTAGTAAAGATATTTATATGATTTTAAGCGTTATAATACCTGTATACAATGAAGAAAAAACGATTATTAAAGTTTTGGAGAAGGTAAAAAACAGTTCTTCAAATCTCTTTAAATATGAAATTATAGTTATAGATGATGGATCGAATGATGAGTCAAAAAGTTTACTGGAAAAAAATAAACATCTTTATGATAAACTTATAATCAACATAAGTAATAGAGGTAAAGGATATTCAGTAAAAAAAGGGATAGAAAATTCATCAGGTACCCATATTATTTTTCAAGATGCTGATTTTGAATATGATCCTGCAGATTTTAAAAAGTTTGAAAAAATTTTTATTGATTTTAATGCAGATGGTATTATTGGCTCTCGTTTTGTATATTCTGATTATACACGCTCACATAACATACTGAATAAATATGCTAATAAATTTTTAACATTTATATTCAATGTTTTATATAACACAACTTTTACTGATATCTATTCTTGTTACTTTGCATTTAAAAAAGATTTAATAGTTGCAAATGATTTAAAAACAGAAGGATTTGAACAGCATGCTGAGATCTTAAGTAAAGTTATTAAAAAAGGAAATAAATTTTATGAAGTTCCAATTAGATATAATGGTAGAAGTTATAAAGAAGGTAAAAAAATTAAAGCTCATCACTTTTTTACAGTACTTTATCAAATAATTAGAGAAAGATTTTAAAAAAATTAATTTAATTAAAACCAAATAGTTTAAAAGTTTTTGTTAAAACAAAAAGTGAGTCATTACTTATAACTGGACTATAAGTATTTACAAAAGCAATTCTTTTAAAAGACTCCACTTTCCCTGTGCTGGCAGAACATATAATTAAAAAGCCATTAAATGTTGTGATATATAATTTTCCAGATCCTAAAGTAAAACCAGTTACTACAGTTTCGCTTTTTTCTCTTTCAAATGGTATTTTCCATCCTTTATCTAAAGAAGGTAAAATATTTGTTGACCAAATTACTTCGCCTGTAAGTTTATCTAAATTTAAAAAGAAACCATCTTTTGTGACTAAAAAAACATAATTACCGTCAATAATAGGGTTGCTTTTTGAATTTACATTTTTTGACCAATTAAGATATCCGCTTAATAAATCATATGAATAAACTGAAGAAGAGGTAGAAAAAATAATACTTTTTTCATCAATTACAATATTAGATGACTCAAAAAAATCAGTATCATGTGAAAAAGATAAATCTTTAGCATTTAAAGTCCAAATTAAATTACCCGTATCTGCATTTACTCTATTCAAATCACCCGAGCTATTAAGGAAAACCAAATCTCCAAACTTTGAAATCGAAATACTTAATAAACTTTGTGATTTTATATAGGATGAAATAGATCTGATATCCCAAATTTTAATTCCATTTTTTACACTAAGAGAAAGCAGTCTATTATCTTGATTAACAACAAATATTTTATCATTAAAAATCTTTAATTGAGATTTTAACGGTATTCCATGATTTTTTATCCATTGTGGCTCACCAGAACTTAAATCAAGTGAATATATAAAACCCATATTGTCAGCAACAAAAAGATTATCTTTGTATATAGCAAAAGATAATTTTTTATATAACTTTTTATATAACTTTTTATATATATTTTTTTTCCAAATAATACTTCCATTGAAATTAACTTTATAAATTGATCCTCTATCATTAGTTATATAAATATAATTATTTGAAATTAAAATTGGAGCAATTTCCTCTGATCTCAAAAATTTATTTTTACTAACTCTTTTTTTTAAAAATCTATTAGAAAATCCTGATATATAATTATGACCAACATTATTTTGTAAATTAAAACCTGACATTTCCCATGAAGAATTTCTTTTAGGTTGAGTTAAAATTATCTTTTTTTTAGGAGGTATTTCTTCTGAAACATAACTTTTAGAAGAAAAAACAGTTACAGTGTTTGAAATTCTTTTTCTATCTTTTCTTAGCTCATCTATCTTTCTTTTGTCTTCTTCAATTCCATCCCAAATACCAGTCTTTTTATCGAATGAGCACGACGTTATTAGCAAAAATAGTAGAAAAAGGAGATAATAATTAAACTTTTTAATCATTTAGAATTAACTTTAATTTATTCTTTGCTTGATCTTGAAATTCTTTATTTAAATTTTCTATATCTAAAACCTGAATGAAAAAATCCTTTGCTTTCAAATTTTCACCTTTAGAAACAAAATAATTTCCTGCTAACATCAATGCATGTGGTTTCCACAAAGTTTTTTCATTTATTAATGGGCTGATTGTTTCTAATAATTTTTGTTCATCACTAAAACTTGTTTCAAAAATAGCCTTTTTTAAAATTATAAGATTTTTTACTTCATTATCGAACTTGTTATTATCTAAAACTTGAGTAAATAGTTTAGAAATTTTTTTATTATCAGTTACTAAATTCTCATCCACTATATCAAACAATGATAAAGTTGAGTAAGTTGCATCGTCTGAATAAACAATATTATTTAAAATTTTAAGTGCTTCATCTTTTTTCCCATTTTGTAAATAAATTTGAGCATCAACATATTGATTGGATAATGAGATTTTTTTTTTATTTTCTAGGTATGAATAAATATTAAATATAAATATGGTAATTAAGAAAATAGATATAGTTGAAAATATTAATATTTTATAATCATCATAAAACTTTCTTAGCTTAGATTTTTTACTAACATCATATTGACCACCTATAAAATTTTCGTTCATTTAAATATTTTATTAATTTTTATAAACATTTTTTACTGAAGGAAACTTTTTTAATTTAACATCCTTACAATACTTGATTACACTATTTTCTATACTTTTTTTAATATTAAAATATCTTTTTACAAATTTTGGATAAAAATCACTTAAACCTATCATATCATCTGTTACTAATATTTGACCATCACAAAATTTAGAAGATCCTATCCCAATTGTTGGAATAGATAAGCTTTTAGTTATTTTTTTAGCTAAACTTTCAACAACACACTCCATCACTATTGAAAAGACTCCAGCTTGTGCAAGAGCTAGTGCATCTTGATAAATTTTTTTCTTTTGTGATTCGCTCTTACCTTTATATTTAAAATTTGAATGATGTTGAGGTAACAATCCAATATGTCCCATTACTGGTATTCCATTTTTAGTAAGAAATTTAATTATATTAATTATTTTTTTTCCACCTTCTAATTTAACTGCATCACAATTTGTTAATTCAATTGCTTTTTTTGCATTTTTATATGCAATAGATTTATTACCATAAGTTTTGTAAGGCATATCAAAAACAACTAGACTTCGTTTTGCTGATTTTTTTACTACTTTTGCATGATCTATCATAGTTTCAAATTTAACATTTCTAGTAGATTTCATTCCATACAAAACCATCCCCAAAGAATCTCCAACTAAAATAATATCACAATACTTGTCAATAATTTGTGCCACAGGTTTTGAATATGCTGTTAAACAGGTAATTGGAGAAACACCTTTCTTTTTTAAAATATTTTTAATTAGGACTTTTTTCATTTTTTTAAGGTTTAATTTTTTCGAGTTTATCTTTTAACTCTTCTGATTTATTGCAGAAATTTTTACAAATTAAATCAAATTTTTCTATTAATTCATTTGCTTTATTATAATCTGACAATTTAATTTTAAGAAGTGTAAGCATATATATAGCTTCATCGTTGTTAGGCTCAATTAACAGTACATTTTTTAAATTAATATTTTCTTCTTCACTATTTTCTTTTTTACTAAATATCTTTGCTAAATATAAGTACGATTTTGCACTCTTAGGATTAAATATTAAATCTCTTTCAAAAAGTATTTTAGATTCATCAAATTTTTTTTTATTAAATAAATCCTCTCCTTGATCAAAATAATTGCTATTTGAAGCACTTAAATTTCCGAAGAATAAAGAAAAAATGAGTATGATCTCAATTAAAAGTATTTTTTTTTTCATAAATAAATTTTATATTATTATGTATCATAATTTTAAAAAAAAAAACTAGCGAATACCTTTGCAATATAGGTAGATTTCTTTCGATTTCTGTCTGCTTGATAAAGGTTTAAATTTAACAACTTTTTTGAAATATAGATTAGCTTTTTTGTTTATTTCAACAAAAATTGACCCCATAAATAACTTAGATAAAAACACGCCACTTTTGTTTAAAATTTCCTGAGATAAGTCCATTGCATTAAGACATAATTGTCCAGTGTTAAATGAATCAAGATTTTTATTACCTGAAGTGTTTGTTGCCATATCTGAGATAACAACATCTATTTTTTTGTCAAAAAAATTTTTAATTTCGTTACAAGTATTAATATTAAGAAAATCTCCTTTTAAAAAAAAAACTTTATTAATTTTTTCCATATCTTTGATGTCTACAGCTAAGATCTTACCCTTAGTTATTTTTTCTGTTGCAACTTGAGACCACCCCCCTGGTGAAGATCCTAAATCTAATAAATATGTATTTTGTTTTAAAAATTTAAATTTTTTATCTAACTCAATTAGCTTAAAAGATGATCTCGATCTATACCCTAAAATTTTTGATTTTTTAACGTATATATCTCTATGCTGATTGTTGATCCAATTTTTTGAAATTTTATTTTTTTTCAATTTGTTTTATAAATATTTAGAGGACATCTTCTATTTCGTCTTCTTCTATATTTTTATTAGATGATTTTTTAGATAAGTGCTTATGATGAAAATAGCTTATTGGAATTAATAGTATGTAAACTAAACCAGTTAAAAATAAAATTTCGAAAGTAAAAAAAATTAATATACTTATATAAGTTCCTATTCCAAGTAATAAAAAAACTCCTAACCTTCTTGGTATTGATATTCTTTTTAGAGAATATGTTGGAATTTTACTCACCATCAAAATTGATGTGGATACAATAAATATTGAACTTACTATTTTAATATTTTCATTATTAAATATATTTTCTAAGTTTAACATTTTAATTAAGTCGTTTAAGTTTAAAACTTCAACTATATTACTTAAGCTGAATATTAATGGTAATAAAACTAGTCCTGCTGCAGCTGGTGAAGGA
>MDSV01083069.1_pt1 | contig 11011 bp, 11 predicted proteins | sample 810851 | NCBI WGS metagenome assembly MDSV01 (sample SAMN05326640, study PRJNA326480) | marine metagenome | isolation source: seawater | place: Atlantic Ocean: North East | collected 2012 | reverse complement strand
CAATGTCAGCTATGAGGAGAGAGTATCTCCATCAGAGCTAAGATCACAGCGTATAAACAAAGCAAAGGCTGAGTTAAAAAAAGCCGGTCTTGACGCGCTACTCGTCTGGAAAGATGAAAATCAACGATATCTAACTGACCTCAGGCCTCAAATAATACATGGAAAATCAACGTGCTTGAACGGCGCTCTCTTAATTGAGAACGAAGACCCAATTCTCTTTTGCTCAGGCGGCGAAAGAGATAGAATTGACAGGACAATGCCTTGGATTAAAGAAGTCTACACAATCCCAATCATAGAGGAAAAAGCACTAATTAAAGGTCTTGTGAAAGATATACTTGGTCCAGTTCTAAAAAAATATAAACTAGAAAAAGCAAAAATTGGATTGGATGAGTCGAACATTATATTCTATAAAGCGCTTGAAGAGCATTTCCCAAATTTAACAATTGAAGACGGTGACACCCCTATGCAAAAAGCGAGGATGATAAAATTACCAGGAGAAATTGTTATGCTTGAGGAAGCGACTGCAATTGCAGATGCCGTTTGCGCAACTGCAATCAATTCTGTACAAGAGGGTGTTCGTGAATGTGATATTGCAGCTAATGCGATGCACACATTATATACTCTTGGGGGTGAATACTCGCACGTAACTACTCCCTTTGTTGCTTCAGGAGAGCACATGGCGCCTCCAAACAGGATCTGTTCAGATAAAATTGTAAGAGATGGGGATTTGGTCTTTATTGATATTGGAGCTGCCTGGAATGGGTATTTCGGTGACATGGCCCGAACAGTTTATTGTGGAACACAAGCATCATATCCTTCAAAGGAACAAATTAACGTATACAGCGCAGTCTATTATGGCCTTCAAGCAGGCATCAATGAAATGAGACCAGGTAAAACAAATAAAGACTCTGCGAATGCGCTTATAAATGAGGCAGCAAAATTTGGACTTGGTGGACGTTTCCTATCGTTATTTATTGGACACGGTGTCGGTATTGGAGCAAATGAACCACCATATATAGGGGAAACACTTCCCGGTGCGCCTGAATATGAATTTGAACCTGGAATGGTATTTGCTGTTGAACCATTGATTTGGATTGATGGCGTCAGAGGTGGTGGTGGAGTACGGCTCGAAGAAATGGTCCTCATAACTGAACAGGGTCCACACATAATGTCGAGAACACCATTTGATGAGAGACTAATAACAGACAAATAAAAAGGGTTTATATAATGACAAAAACAAAAATTTTTATAACACAGCCAATAGCAGAAAGTGCAATTGATAGATTGGAGAAAAGAGGTGACGTCGAAGTAAAAGTATACCCAGATGCTTCAAAAATCATACCTTATGAAACACTCATGGATGAAGTAATGCATTGTGATATTTTATACTGCCTCTTGCATGATGTTGTTGATAAAAAAATCATGCAAGCTAATCCAAATCTCAAGGCAGTAGCTTCACAGTCAATTACTCCTGATAGAATTGATGTCACGGGAGCAACAGAAATAGGTATGCCCGTAACAGTGATACCAGCGGTTGTAACAGATGCAACAGCAGACATTGCTTTTGGGCTCTTATTGTGTGTAGCAAGAAGAATTCTCGAGGCAGATCGATTCGTTCGCGGAGGCGGATACCCCGGCGCCCAATCTGCATTATTTTTAGGTGGCGATGTCTCAGGAAAAACATTAGGTCTTGTCGGGGGAAGAGGAAGAATTGCAAAAGCAACAGGACGACGTGGAAAAGGCTTTGGTATGAAAGTGATATACTGGGGACCAAACAAAATGACACCAGAAGATCAGGCTGAATTTGGATTTGAATATGTTGAATATGACGAGCTATTTAAACAAGCGGATTTTGTCTCAGTTCATGCTGCAGAAAGACCTGAAACAATTCACCTGATATCAGACAAGGAATTCAAACTGATGAAAAAATCTGCGTATATTATTAATACTGCGAGAGGGCCAATCATTGATGAAAAAGCAATGGTGAGAGCACTCCAAAATGGTGAAATTGCTGGTGCAGGTCTTGATGTTTACGAAAACGAGCCACAAATTGAAAAGGAATTATTTTCAATGGATAATGTCGTTTTGGCGCCACATCTGGGCTCTGCAGGTAAAGATGTCCGCGAAGGTATGGCTCACCGAGTTGTAGATAATATAGAAGCAATCATTGATGGCACAACACCACCAAATTGCGTTAATCCTGAAACTTTAAAAAAATAGGTGTTAAAATGAAAAACGGTCCACTTGTAGTCGTAACTGATAGCCCCTTTCCTTCCCTTGATCCGGCAAAAAAGGCGCTCGAAGATGCAAATGCTGAAGTCATTCAGGCACCAAGTAGCTCAGAGGAAGACATCATTAAATCAGCTGAACACGCTGATGCAATACTCGTAACTTATGCTAAGCTAAACGAAAATATTCTTCGTAGCCTCAAAAACTGTAAAGCAATTGGTCGATTTGGAATTGGCGTAGATAATATAGATCTAAAAGTTGCTGGTGAGTTAGGAATATCAGTAAATTATGTCCCAGACTACTGCCTTGATGAGGTTTCAGATCAGGCAATGGCTATGATTATATCAATGGCTCGAAAAATACCTCAATCAAATAAACTTGTTCAATCGGGCAGATGGGAAATGCCAGCCGTAGTTCCAATGTACAGATTAAGGGGTAAAACTGTTGGTCTTATTGGGTTTGGTAATATACCAAGACTTATGACTCCAAAAGCTCAGGCATTCGGCTTTAAGGTAATTGCAGCTGATCCATACGCTCCGAAGGAATTATTTGAAAAATTTAATGTTGAAAGTGTCACTATGGACGAGCTATACGAAAGGTCAGATTTCATTTCAGTTCATGCCCCGCTACTCCCTGAGACAAAAGGTCTGGTTAATAAGGAAGCTTTTAAAAAAATGAAAAAAACGGCAATTATTGTTAATACAGCGCGTGGGCCTCTTATTGATGAGAAAGACTTGATTGAAGCCCTGGATAATAAAGAAATCGGCGGAGCTGGGCTTGACGTTGTTGAAACAGAACCTTTGCCAGAAGACTCAGCTCTAATTGGAAGAGATAACGTGATACTCGCTCCTCATACAGCTTTCTATTCCGTAGAGGCTCTTGAAGAATTACAGACAAAAGCAGCTTCGGATGTTGCAAGGGTGTTAAATGGTGAAGAGCCAATATATCCAATTAAGGCTTAGAGAATTAATTGCTAATTACTCTACCCTTCGACAGTACTAGTGGTTTTAAATCTTTGTAAGAGTAATCTATTACATTACCCACAAAAATTTCATGATCCCCTCCTGGAAAAATTGAATGTACAACGCACTCGAAGTTTGCTATGCATCCTCTAATTTTTGGAAGTCCCTTTTCGCTCATATCCCATTTAACATCCAAAAACTTATTTTCAGAAGGGGTTGAAAATACTTTTAATAAATCTTCTTGTTCGCTAGAGAGTATATTTACTTCAAACAATCTTCTGTATTTAAACGCATCAAGACTTGGCGCTCTTTTAGAGAGCCCCCACATAACTAATGGTGGTTCCAGAGATAATGAAGTGAATGAATTAATTGTGACGCCCACGGGGTTAAATTCCTCGTCTGATGTCGTAATAATTGCCACGCCTGTTGCAAAACAACCGAGAGCTTTTCTTAATTCGTTTGCAGTTTCCATGGTTTTAATTTTAGTATACTTTATTAATATTTAAATCCTCAGATAATGTATCAAGAACATTTTTTAAATTCTGATGTATTGGAATTCCATTCTTTTTTCTATCAAGATAAATATAATGCGATCTTTCACCAGGTAATCTAATTTCATCAAAACCTGGCATTAATTTTGATCCCTTCATTTCCTTCCATACTTGATCTATATTTTTTTTGAATTTCTCAACTTCAATAAAAGCCGCTATATCAACTGCTATAATAAAATGTCCTGTGTTAGTAAAACTGGATGCATCAGCGTTGAAATCTACCACTGCTTTCCCAAATGATGCACCATTTAATGTCCCCGCAAGTATGCCAAACATAAGCGCAAGACCGTAACCTTTTGCTTCACCAATTGGAAGTAAATAACCTTCACTGGATTTTTTTGGATCAGTGAGGGGTTTACCCTCACCATCTATCATCCACCCTATGGGCATTTCTTCATTTCTTTGAAGTTTTTCTTTTACCTTCCCGTAAGCAGCAACGGTGGTTGCCATATCCAACACAATTGGCGGCTCATCATGACTCGGAACAGTAATTGCGATTGGATTTGTCGATAACAGCAGATCTGTTCCACCCCACGGTGGTACGTGATTTCCACTGCCAACAGCAACATAAATACCTATCATATTATGTTCTAAAGGAATTCTGGCGTATAATGATGCAGGTCCAGCATGATTTGATGAGTTTGCTCCAACCCAAGCTACACCATGCTCTTTTGCTTTTTTTACTGCCAAGTTTGACGCTCTCTCCATCACGAGATGACCCATAGCATTATCACCGTTCAAAACTGCCATTGAATTTTTTTCACGTTCAATTCGTATATTTGGTGTTTTATTTATTCCCCCTGATAGTAGTCTCTTTGTGTATTGAGGTAGCCTAAAGACACCATGTGCGTCACTTCCAATAAGATCAGCTTGGGTCATCAGCTTTGCGACAACATTCGCATGATCTTGAGGTAATCCAATTGTAATAAGAGCATTATTTATGAAATCAAATAATTGATTTTCACTAATACGCTTTAAATTTTCATTCATTTGCAGACCCTTAAAAATTGATAATAAAGTAATATTTAGTTTGATAGCATTTTATAATTAAGCAATATAATGATATTCTAATTTTGATTTATAAGGAATAAAATAAATGGTCACATACTGGATAGCAAGAGCAAAAATAATTAATAATGAGTCATATCAAAAATATGCAAGTAAAGCCGGAGATATTGTTGAGAGTTACGGTGGTCGTTTTTTAACACGGGGTGGTGATTACAGTATAATGGAGGGGACCGATCATTTTTCACGATTCATAATCGCTGAATTTCCTGATAAACAAACTGCTATAAATTGTTTTGAGTCAGAAGAGTACAAAAACGCTGCCTCAAACAGAAGAAATGGCTCAGGCGATGTTGATATTGTATTCGTTGAGAGTAATTAAGTATTAAAATAGGAGAAAATAATGACAGCTAATATTATAAAATATGAAGATAGACCGAACTTTGACCGTGGTGATGGCGTATCCACAGCCCTTCTTTATGGGAAGGATAACGCAGATGGTACGATATTTACATCGGGATTTACAACTTTCCCAACGGGTAGAGCCGCCCCTATGCATAGCCATAATTGCTGTGAGCAAGTATTGATAATTTCAGGTTATGCTGAAGTTGAATGCGGGGGAGTTAAGACTGAATTGGGGGCAATGGATAATTCCTTCATACCAGCAAATGTACCGCATAGGTTTAATAATGTTGGGGATGTGCCTCTCACAATATTTTGGATATATGGCGAGACAAATGTTACTCGAACCTTTACAGAAACAGGCGAGACGGTCCAACATCTCTCATCTGGAGATAAGGTAACAAAATGACGACTATGAAGCCATCTGTATCCGTAATTGGCATTGGTCAAATGGGACTTGGTATTGCGAACAATATTCAAAATGCAGGTTACCTAAATTCTATTTTTGAGATTAATACAAGTCTTCTGAATCAGCTTGAGAATGACAATGATGTCATTGTTAATAATCCAAAACTGGGCTTGATATCATCTAATATACTTATTTTTGTGGTGCCAAGTACTCAACAAATAAGAGATTTTCTCTTCAGCGGAGATTGGATTGATAACATTGAAGAAAATACAATTATAATTGATCTTACAACATCAAACCCTGACGAAACAAAAAAGTTATCAAAAGAATTAAGTAAGCGAAAAATAAATTATATCGACTGCGGGATGACCGGTGGAGCGCAGGGTGCGGAAAAAGGAACGCTCACATTAATGATGGGTGGTAAAAAAAATATAATCAAGTCGGTAACGCCTGTACTTGAGTCTTTTGCTAATAGATTAATTCATGTGGGTATTGTAGGATCTGGTCACGCACTTAAGCTAATACACAATATGGTTACACACACAATATTTCTTGCAACTGTTGAAGGAGTGATTGGCGCAAAAAAACTTGGCATTGATCCTGAGGTAGTTATTGATGTATTTAATTCTGGAAATGCTCGAAGCTTTATATCAGAGTCAAGATTTCCAAACCATATACTATCCGAAAAATGGGATGCCAGGTCCCGCGTATCTAACCTCTTTAAAGATTTAAGTATGGTTACCAACTTACTAAATGATAATGAAATTGTATGCCCATATGGGGAGCTGACCACAGATATTTTAAAGAATGCAGTTTCGGAAGGTCTAGCAGATGTAGATTTTTCTTTGCTATACAACGAATATGAAAAGCTAATCGATAAATAATAAGAGTGGTTGAGATTGACAGAGTACAGCATATATTGGGCCGGATATCACCCTGAAAAATCTGTCCAAGCACAAAGTGTTTTTTTTATTAAAAATCAGCTTGAGAAGCTCTACGGTGCCGATATTGATTTCAAATTTGTTTCAGATGTAGGGGATTTGGGTCACAAGGCCATTGACCTTCTCAAACTTGTTGAAGATGGGCAAATTGATTGTTGTTATTTTTTTTCAAGCTATCTAACCGAGAATGTAAATGAGCTAAATTTATTTGAGATCCCATTCCAAATATCCAGTAGAGATATGGTCTATAATTTGCTTGATGGTGAAATAGGAGAGTTCTTATCAAATGAAGTTGAGCATAAGACAGGCTATAAAGTAATTGGTTGGTGGGATAATGGGATACGTCATCTATCATCAAATAAAAAACTGATTAAATCCATTGATGATTGCAAAAATCTGACAATAAGAATTGCTAAAAATAGCATGCACAAATTAGCATTTGAGAAACTTGGCTTTACCACTAAATTTATTGATGTAAAAAATCTAAAAAATGCAATCGTACAAAACGAAATAGATACACAGGAAAATCCACTTACAAATATAATTAACTATGGTATCGAGGATTATCACAAGCACATCACGTTATCATCTCATCTCTATGGTAACTCAATTTTGTTGTGCAATAAGAAAAAGTATTATAGCTGGGATAAATTATTCCAGAATAACCTCAATGAAATTATAAAAAAGGCAACTGCATACCAAAGACAGCTCGCAATCCATGAGGATGTCAGATGTATGAAATACTTAAAAAAGAAAGGGACCCAGATCATCGAAATAGATCAGACGCTTCGTGATATAATGAAATTAAGATGTCAAGAGGCTTGTGGCAATACAATTGAAAATTTTCCAGATTATATAAGAAGAAAATATTATGATCTATTATAAGTTAAAATATGTCGTCCATTCTTTCGGGTAAAATAATTTCTTTTCCTTCTTTTGCTGATAAGTCCATAGCCATTGTCATAAGTAGATTTCTATGGCCATCTTGCGCTGTGGCATGCGGAGTATCTTGCCCTGTGCACAGTCGTGTGTACCAAGTATTGGTTTCTTCTCTCATTGGACCCCAGAATTGGCCACCCTGGATATCACCGGCTGGGTAACTTGTTAAAAAATCAACGTACCTACCTTGAGGCGGTGAATATTCTCTGGATGTATAACCTGCTCCTTGAGCTATATTTGATGCTAAAACTAAATCTCTGTGAGTATCTTCAATGTCAATAACACCTTCTGTTCCAACGATACCTATCTCCAGACCATAGACTGATCCTGGCCAAACTTCTGGTAAGGCCCAAGAAATATTCATACTCCAAATAGTACCATCATCCATTGTAAATATCCCAAATGTGGAGTCTTTTGTACCCCACTGATTAAGAACGCCATCAACGGATTTAGCATAAACACTCACAGGATTTTTTCCTTCCATTAGCCACATAGACATATCCAGACTGTGTGTCCCCGACACTACCATTGGCGTTAAATTTTGACGATCATTTGTTTTATTTATTGTTGCAATTGGTACCATTTTATTCATGAAAGCTCTTGTAACAACTGAGTGAACATGACCAATTTGCCCTGTTGTAAGTCTCTCCTTGACCGCAAGAAATCGTCTTCTAAATCTGTTGGTGTACCCCATAACTGTGTCTATGTTATTACTTTCGATTGCATCAATAATCTTTCTTGAGTCTTGTGGGTTTGTGGCGAGTGGTTTTTCAATGAATAATGCATGCCCCATCTCAACTGCTTTTAATGTCGGCTCGACATGAGCATTTTCTTCCGTTGCAATAATTACGGCGTTTACTTCGCTTCTATTTAAGAGCTCATTAAAATCGGTTGTATAAAAATCTGCACTACAGTCTGCCGCTAATTTTTCTGCAACATCTTTCCTAATATCACATAATCCAAGCCATTTAATACCAGGATAATCCCTGGCTAACTCGGCCCTAATCCTACCTATTGTCCCACATCCGATAACTGCTAGGCCTATATCTTTCATTATGCCTGCCCCTCTTGTAGTGGGTCAATATTAATTGGTAGATTTATTGGCTCGCCCCTTTCAGCTGATAGGTCTGCCGCCTGATATAATTCCATGACAACTCTTGCTTCTCTTGGTTTAACAATTACAGGCTTGTTGAATAATATTGCGTCGATAAAGTTATTAGTTTCTTCTGCCATGGGGCCTGCATTTACATGACCAACTGGTTCGCCTGGCATTGAAGACATTGGGTATTCTATACCCCTCTCACCCGTCATAATAGTCACATCATTATGTGTATCATCAAGAATTATTGCGCCCTTTGAACCAATAAATTCCATTTTTGTTGAGGAGTAATTTGGATAACTTGGCGGTAGTACCCACCCCGCCCCAACTGTTACTACAGTTCCATCATCTAGTGTAACCATGATAAACTGACAGTCTGCTGAATTGGAATTTTTTATTAAAACTTTTTCTACTTGCTGAGAATAAACTCTGACCGGCTTTCGTGGCGCAAGGCACCAGAGAGCATAATCCAGATCATGAGTTGCTTCCATGGCAGCTGGAGATAACCTTGTTCTTCCTGTAATTCTCTTGGATAATTGCGTTGTAATATTCCTCGATATCAAAACACTTACGGGCTCTCCAAGTGTGCCATCTAAAAATTTTTCACGAACGTATGCATACTTAGAGCGAAATCTTTGTGAGTAGCCAATTGTAAATTGAACCTTATTTTTTTCAGCAAGGCTTATTAATTCATCTGCTTCTGTTAGTGTCCTTGAAATTGGCTTTTCCAGAAGTAGATGTTTACCAGCTTCAAGTGTTTCTTTTGCAATTGGGAAATGGGTGCTCTCCGGGGTAGTGGATATCATTATTGCATGAATGTCATCATTCTTTAGCAAATCTTTGTAATCAAGCGTTGCGCTTGTCGGATTTGTTAGTTCTGCTACTTCTTTTAATCTATCTTCTCTAATTTCGCATATGTGAAGTTGATCCACTAGCCCATTTTTTGCAGATGCCTCAGCACGTATTCCTCCGCACCAACCGGTGCCAATTATTCCGACATTTAATCTATCCATTATAGCCCCCTATTGTTAATAATTTTATATATACATTTAGGAATAATGTCCACGTGAAAATTTTATTAAAGTTCTTTGAAAAAGGCGAATTTTAGTATTATTTTCAGTTTGAGATAGTTAAGTCCAGATTTCAACAAAGTCAGAGCTATTTGGTAAATCTTTTTGTTTTTTTGGTCCAATATTTGTTCCAACATAGATATATCCAATAACAGTCTCATTATTACGAAGACCTAACAAACTTGATATACTTTGATTAAATGATAATTTTCCAGTTCTCCACATACCTGAATATTCAAGGGCGTTCAGAGCTAATAATATTGATTGGGCTGAGCATGCTGTTGACATCATTTGTTCAATCTCAGGCACGCCCCTGTCTGCTGTATAACAGGATATTAAAATAATAATTAATGGTGCACGATATGGCATTTTGCGATATTTTTCAATTGTACCCTTGTCTGCTTCTGTTAAATTCTTCTCTGCAAAGTTGACAAAAATATTAGATAATTTATCTAAGCCTTCTCCGCTTACTTCAATAAATCGAGATGGTTTGAGACCTTTGTGATCTGGTGCCCTCAGTGCAGCCTGATATATCTTGTCAAGTTCTTCACGATTTGGTATTGGTGCATCGAGGTGTCCCGAAGATGATCGTTCAATGAGGTTTCTTATTGCATCCATAATTTTTATCTTTCCCTACTTGTGGATGGCCATATTATTTACATCAAGTGCAGCTTCTTTTAGGCTTTCGGTTAGAGTTGGGTGCGCATGGCAGGTCCTTGCAATATCCTCAGATGACGCGCCAAATTCTAGCGCTAATGCTGCCTCACCGATAAGATTACCTGCATCCGAACCAATGATATGAATACCATAAACTTTATCTGTTATAGAGTCTGATAAAATTTTTACAAATCCATCCGTTTGATTATTCACTTTTGCTCTACCGTTAGCAATAAATGGGAACTTTCCGACTTTGTATGGAATTTCTTCATTTGCTAAATCAAGCTCTGTTTTTCCTACACTTGCAATCTCGGGATCACAATAAATTACAGATGGGATCACATTATAATTTACATGTCCATACTTTCCAGAAATTACGTCTGCAACAGCAACTCCTTCTTCTTCCGCCTTGTGCGCAAGCATTGGGCCATTAATCACATCACCAATTGCATAAATATTTTTTTCAGATGTTTGGAAATTCTTATCAACTATTATATTGTCAAATTTATCACACTTTATACCAACATTATCGATCCCTAATCCTTCAATAAAAGGCTTTCTACCAACAGACTGCATAACGATATCACTTGTTAAGACGGATTTATTATTATCCATTCCACTTACAAGATTAATTTTCAGAACATTTTTTTCTTTTTTTACGCTCTCAACTTTTGTGTTTAAAATAAATTTCATACCCCTTTTTTCGAGTAATTTTTTTAAGTAATCTGCACACTCAATATCAGTATT
>MDSV01056131.1_pt1 | contig 11011 bp, 7 predicted proteins | sample 810851 | NCBI WGS metagenome assembly MDSV01 (sample SAMN05326640, study PRJNA326480) | marine metagenome | isolation source: seawater | place: Atlantic Ocean: North East | collected 2012 | reverse complement strand
TCGAACCGCGGGTGCTTGAGCAACGTGCCAAAGGACACCGTGTCCAGGCACAGCGATTGGATGTGCTGCGCATTGGCGGTGAGGTGGGGCCGTGCCTGATCCACCACGCTTGAGTCCAAACCGTGGACTTCATACAAATCTTCGATGCAGAGAAAACCGCCAAGGGCGTCACGGAACCGCACGATTCGTTCAGAGAGAACCGGCCCCACCCCTCGCAGCTGCTGAAGCCCTTCGGCGTCGACCAGGTTCAGCTCCAACTGAACCAACGATTCCACATGGCTCGCGCCAGACTGATCATGGCGACGCTTTCTCTGAAAATTTGCCCTGAACGGACGAACCCTTGCGACGTACCCAGGAAACGTCTCGGCCCATGTCAACAAATCCGCAACATCAGCTTTAGGACGGTTCGGCCAATTCGCCATCGACTCGTGACGCTGCCAAAGTCGAAAGGCGAGTAAAGTCCCCAAAAACAAGCACGCCCACCCCCATTCTTGGAGACGGGCGCTTCTTTCGCCGTAGAAACGGTCTTTTCGATCAGTCGAACCTCTTGATTTCTCCACTTTTCACCCTCCTCATGTAATCTCCCAAATCCGTCTTGACCTCCCTAGCCATGAAATACAAGCCAAGTACGTTGGGGAAACACATGGCGAAAATCATGGCATCCCCAAAGTCAAACACACTCCGCGCACTGATGGCCGACCCCACCACGACAAACACGCAAAAGAGCGCCTTGTAGGTGATGTCCATGGCCTTGGTCTCACCGAACAAATAAGTCCACGCCTTGAGACCGTAATAGCTCCAGCTGATCATGGTGCTCAACGCAAACAAGATGACTGCCACGGACAACACAACAGGGAACCAAGACAACGTCTGACTGAACGCAGAAGACGTCAAGTTGATGGCCTGAAGCTCTCCTGCCTTCGCACTGGCGAGCACGCCCGCCTGGTCGTACATGCCGTAATCTGAAATGACAATCACCAAGGCCGTCATGGTGCATATGACTACCGTGTCAATGAACGGCTCAAGGAGGGCCACGATTCCCTCACTCACAGGTTCGTCGGTTTTGGCCGCGCTGTGCGCAATGGAGGCCGATCCAATGCCAGCTTCGTTGGAGAAGGCAGCACGCTTGAATCCTTGAATCAACACCCCCACAATGCCGCCGTACATGGCGTCGCTGTTGAAGGCGCCAGCCAAGATTTTCCCAAACGCCGCGGGAACCTCAGACAGGTTGCCAAAAATCACTGCCAGCGCCCCGAGGATGTAAATGCCCACCATAAGGGGAACCACTTTGTCCGTCACTTTGGCGATGCTCTTGATGCCGCCCAAAATGATGGCCGCCACAATCACAGCCATGGCCACACCAAACATCCATCCATTTCCGTAGAACATCGAGGCCTCTCCACCAGTAACGGCAATGAGCTGGCTGGTCGCTTGGTTGATTTGAACCATGTTGCCTCCACCAAACGAACCTCCAATGCAGGCAATGGCAAACAACGCGGCCAACACGGCCCCTAGCCCCTTCTTGTTCTGGTTCGCAAGTCCGTCGCGGAGGTAATACATCGGGCCGCCGGAGATGCTTCCGTCTGGGTTCACCCGACGGTACTTGGTGCCCAGGGTGCACTCGACAAACTTGGAGCTCATTCCTAAGAGCCCTGCGACAATCATCCAGAAGGTGGCCCCAGGACCGCCCAGCGAGACGGCAACAGCAACCCCAGCAATGTTGCCCACACCCACAGTGCCCGAAAGGGCAGCTGTCAACGCCTGAAAGTGACTGACCTCTCCCTTGTGGTTGGGGTCGTCAAACTTGCCGCGCACCACATCCAAAGCATGCCGAAACGCGGTAAGGTTGACAAAGCGGTTGTACACCGTGAAAATCAAAGCCCCTGCAAGGAGCCAAATCAGGACAAACGGCACCTCCATGCCGCCACCCACAGGAACGGTGAAGAAAATCACCTTCATGATCGCGTTGGTGACCGGCTCCATCACTGCGTTGATGGAATCGTCAATGGAAGATTGGGCGCTTGCCCAAAAGGGCAGCAAGGCGAGCGAGAGAGAAGACAATCGTTTCATGACTTGAATAGAAGTAAGTGTGGGCCCTTGGCTCAGCCCTGCGGGGGCTGAATCCCGAGGATTCGGTTCATGGTTCGGAGTTGGTCGGCAGTGCCGAGGACAAAGAGCTTGCACGCATCGTCCAACGGGGTGTCACGTCCTGGGTTGATGATGAAATTCCCGTCGGACTGCTTCAAGCCCACGACATTCACGCCCACGCGGTTGCGGGCGTCCAATTCACCCAAGGAGGCCGTCTTCAACCCTTGGGGCAGCACGTTCACGGGAATCTCTTCCAAGTTGATGTCGTCTGCGCCCTGGATTTTCAAGTGGTCCAAAAATTCAATCACGTCGGGCATCACAACGAGGGAGGCCATGTGGGCCCCGCCCACCTTGTCCGGCATGATTACATTGTTGGCCCCTGCAACACGGAGTTTGCTCACCGAGTTCAGCTTGGATGCACGCGACACAATGTGAATGTTGGGCGCCATCTCGCGCGCAGCCAAAACCACATAGAGGTTTTGGGCATCACTTGGCAAGGTTGTGATTACGCTCTTGGCCTTGGTGATGCCTGCACTGGCCAAATTCTCGTCTCGGGTGGCGTCCCCTGAAATGACAATGTGCCCCTCGGCAGACAACGAATCGGCTTTTTCGACATCGTTCTCCACGATGACCACAGGCGTGTTGTGGTCGTGCAGCTCTTGCACGGCCATTTCGCCCACACGTCCCATTCCGCAAACGATGACGTGGTTGCTGAGTTTTTCGACTTCTTGTTTCAAGCGTGCCTCTTTGAAAGTGGTTCGGTATTCTCCGTTCACAAAATAGGTCGTCAAGGCAGAAATGGAATACGCAAACGTGCCCAAACTGCCCATGATCAAAATGGACGTGAACAACATGCCTTCTTCTGACAACTCACGCACTTCACCAAAGCCCACCGTGGACACGGTGATGACAGTCATGTACAGAGCCTCCACCCAGGAGTATCCTTCAATCAAAACAAACCCCACACTGCCCAACACCACCACGCCCAAAATGAAGGAGAGCGCGAGGTAAATCCGGGGGAAGATGCGGAAGGTGAACATTCAGGTGTAAGCTACAACGCCCACCTCATTCGACAGTGGCCGTTTCACCCCCGTTTTGCAGACGTGACCGTGGATTTCACCCGAGAATCACAACAGCTGTGCTTTCTCCAATTCGGCGTGCATGGCAACCTGAAGCTTGGAGGCTGCAGCTTGGCTGGCGACCTTGGTTTCTTCCACTGTGGCATCGTGTCGGCCTGCGTACAGGATGCCCCTTGAACTGTTGACGAGCAACCCGCAAGCCGAGTTCAAGCCATGTGCGCACACGTCCTCCACAGTGCCTCCTTGGGTCCCCACACCTGGCACCAACAAAAAGGCATCCGGGGCGAGGCTTCTCACAAGCCCTAGTTGTTCGGGCCGGGTGGCGCCCACCACGTACATCAAACGGTCGGCACCCTCAAATTTTTGGGATTTGGACAGCACTTCCTCAAACAAAGGCGTCTCCCCATGGAACTCAAAATCCTCTGCACTGGGGTTGGACGTGAGCGCAAGCAAGACCGTCCATTTGTTGGAGAAAGAAGTGAAAGGCTCCACGCTGTTCCTCCCCATGTATGGCGCGACGGTCACGGCATCTGCACCGAGACCCGTGAACAGCGCCTCTGCATATTTCAAGGCTGTGTTGCCAATGTCTCCGCGCTTGGCGTCGGCGATGACCAGAACGTCAGTAGGAATGTTCGCCACGACCCGTTCCAAAGATGCCCAACCTTCTGCGCCGTATTGTTCGAAGAACGCCAAATTTGGTTTGTACGCAACTGCGAAAGGCAGTGTGGCTTCCACCACAGCCGCGCAAAACGCCTCCATGGCCACAACGCCCGTCCCGAAGGACGCTGGAATCTTCGCAGGATCAGGATCCAAACCCACACACAGGAAAGAAGCTTTGGCTTGAATGGCTTGAAACAGTCCTGAAACAGACGCCATTTGGGCCGACGTCGAACGTGTGGAAACGGGCGTGGTCATGCCACAAAGGTCTCACAAGTCGAAGGGGAATCGCGCCCTTGTCAAAGATTCTTGAGCTGTTCGGCACGATCGGCCATGTGCAGCGCCTCAATCACCTCCTGAAGTTGTCCCTGCATCACAGCTTGCAGGGCGTGAATCGTCAGACCGATGCGGTGGTCTGTGACCCGTCCCTGAGGGAAGTTGTAGGTCCTGATTTTGGCACTTCGGTCTCCCGTGCTGACCTGGGACTTGCGCTCGGCAGCGCGTCCCGCTTCCGCCTCCTGCCTGGCGGCATCGTACAGCCGTGCCCTAAGTTCTTCTAAGGCCCACTCGTAATTCTGATGCTGTGACCTGCCGTCCTGGCATTCCACCACCGTTCCCGTGGGCAAGTGCGTCAGCCGTACAGCACTTTCCGTTTTATTCACGTGCTGCCCGCCGGCGCCGCTTGCCCTGTAGGTGTCCTTCCGGACGTCATTGAGGTTCAATGTGACGTCGACATCCCGGGCCACTGGCAGGACCGCAACTGTGGCCGCGCTGGTGTGCACCCGACCTTGCGATTCGGTGTCCGGCACACGCTGAACCCGGTGGACGCCACGCTCGAACTTCAACCACCCAAACACACCTTCTCCTTCCAACCGGATCACGGCTTGTTTAAACCCTCCCACGGTTCCTTCACTGGCCTGAAGCCACTGATGCTTCCAGCCTTTCTCGGCGGCATGTTTCAAATACATGCGCACCAAATCCCCCGCAAACAAGGACGCCTCGTCGCCACCCGTGCCTGCGCGCACCTCCAGGATGGCGTCGCGGTCGTCTGCGTCATCGTGGGGCAGAAGCATCCACTTGGCCTCTTCCACCCCCTTGGTCAACTTCGACTCCAACGAAGGTCGCTCTGCCGCACCCAGAACGCGCATGTCTGCGTCTTCAGAGTTCATCCACACTTGAGCTTCGTCCCAATCCCGCAACGTCCCCACCAGGGAGGTGGCCATGTCAGCCATGGGTTTGAGCCGTTTGTGCTCCACCATGAAGTCACGGAGCTTGACACGATTTGCGACAACCTCAGGGTCAGAAATGCATTTTTCCACTTCTGCAAAGCGGTCGGCGATGGACTGCAATTTGGCCACCCAGCCGCCCAATTCCTCGCGGTTGAAGGCCACGGCTTACGAGTAGTTAAACGTGCCGTGTGGGCCGTCGATGCAAACAGACGACGGCTCCCCAAAAGCAGACTCCACGCGACCGACAATTTGGGCTTCCACCCCAAAGGAGCGGCTCACCCCAATGATCGCCTCTGCAGTCTCTTCGTCGGTGTAAAACTCGAGACGATGGCCCATGTTGAAGACCTTGTACATCTCATTCCAAGTTGTTCCCGACTCTCTTTGGATGGTTTCAAACAAGACAGGCACAGGCATCATGTTGTCCTTGACCACCTTCAATTCAGGATTCAAGAAATGCAACACCTTGGTTTGCGCACCGCCTGAACAGTGGACCATGCCTTGAATTCGCTGACGGTGTGACTCCATCACCTTTTGGACGATGGGGGCATACGTTCTCGTGGCGCTCAATACGAGTCGCCCCGCATCCACAGGCGCACCCGACACCTCGTCTGTCAGCCCAAAGGAACCGGTGTACACCAGCTCTTTGGACGTCGCAGGGTCGAAACTCTCCGGGTATTTCTCTGCCAAATCCGACCCAAACACGTCGTGTCGAGCTGAGGTCAGGCCGTTGCTGCCCATGCCACCGTTGTAGGCCGTCTCGTAGGACGACTGACCATGGCTTGCCAGAGCCACAACCACATCGCCCGCTGAGATGTTGCCGTTGTCGATCACGTCTTTGCGCGCCATGCGCGCCACCACTGTAGAGTCAACGATGATGGTGCGCACCAAGTCCCCTACGTCAGCCGTTTCTCCGCCGGTCGAACGAATGTCAAGCCCTTCCTTTCTCAAGTCGGCCAGCAAAGATTCTGTGCCTTGGATGATTTCTCGGATGACTTCCCCCGGGATGAGATGCTTGTTGCGGCCGATCGTGCTTGACACAAGAATTGGGCCCGTGCAACCCACACAAAGCAGGTCATCCACGTTCATGATGAGTGCGTCTTGGGCAATGCCTTTCCACACGCTCAAATCACCAGTTTCCTTCCAGTACATGTACGCCAAAGAAGACTTGGTCCCGGCGCCGTCCGCATGCATCACCACACAATGGTCTTCGCTCCCAGTCAAATGGTCGGGGACAATCTTGCAAAACGCCTTAGGGAACAGTCCCTTGTCGATGCCTTCAATGGCGGCATGGACCTCTTCCTTGCCCGCGGAAACCCCGCGCGCAGCGTACCGTGCGTCACTCACGTGTTATTCGTCGCCTTTGTAATCGAACGCGATGATCTTGAACACCGTTCGGCGGTTGCGCTGGTGGGCACGTTCTTGGTCGTCCTTGGGCATGCTGTTGATTTCAGCATCGCTCACAAGCAACGCTTCTTCACCGTAGCCCACAGGGAACATGCGCTCGGAAGGAATGCCTGCATCCTTCAAGTAGCTCACGCATGTCTCCGCACGGTCTTGACTCAATTTCTTGTTGGCCACGGCCCCGCCACGGCTGTCGGTGTGGGCCTCGAGTTGAATGACCAAATTTTCATTGCGTTGCAACAAATCAACGAGGTAGTTCAACGAATCGGCTGAGTTGACAGAAGCGTCCACCAAAAGGTCGGCACTCCCCAACGGGTATAAGACCGTCGGCATGTCGTACTCTTTGTTCAGGACAATTTCTTTCAAGAGGTACTCACGGGCCAACGTGGTCGACTCAGTCAACCCTTCGGTGGTGAGGAGATCCCCCGTTCCGATGTAGCCCTCCACCGCCACATCTACGCCGAAGGTCATGCGCTGTCCGATTTGGCCATCGCACAAGGCCAGTTCACCTTCGGAATCGGTGGTGTAGGCATTGGACGAGCCATCTTCCCCTTCCAAGGTGACTGTGGCGCCTGAAAGTGGCATGCCAGTGTCGTAGTCGTATATGAACGCTTGGTAGCAGAATTCAAGCGGAGGCAAACGGAAAGAGTACAAATCGTCTTTGCCCTTGCCGCCAACGCGGTTGGAAGTGAACATGCCCTCATCTGAATCGGCCTTGAATGAAATGGCAAAGTCGTCGCCAGACGAGTTCAAGGGGAATGGCAACACCTTGGGCTCGGCAAACGCCAATTCTCCCTCACGCACCTCGGCCTTCCACAAGTCCAACGAACCGAGACCCTCTCGGCCACTGGTCGACCAGTACAAATCGCCGTTGTCGCGGAACGCTGGGAACATTTCGTCTCCTGCGGTGTTCACCGACTCCCCCAGGTTCTGGGGGACTGCACCCACAAAGGTCCCGTCTTCCGCCTTCACATACCACAAATCCTTGCCGCCAAAGCCTCCTGGGAGGTCGGAAGAGAAAAGGAGGTATTGGTCGTCAGGAGACAACGCAGGGTGCCCCACTTGGGAACTGTCGTTTTCATCGCGATTGACCAGTCCGAGCGCCATCGACGCGCCGAAGCCGTTGCCCTGCTTCTTGGCAAAGTAGATGTCGCACGCCAGGTTGGACCCGTCCATTTCCATGCAGCGGGTGAAGAACAATGTCTTCCCTTTGCTGTCGAAGCATGCACTGCCTTCGTTGTGTTCGGTACACACGGTGTTGCCCAATGGCTCGGGCTCACTCCAACGCCCTTTCTTGTCTTGCTCGCTTCGGAACAAATCCATGAACGCCTGGCCCGTGATGGGGTCCTCATCGGTTCCGGTTGACGATTCACGCGAAGACGCGAAAATCATCTCGTCTTGATCCTTGCCGTAAATGGTGGGACAGAAATCGTAGGCGTCCGAATTCAGCAACACCATTGGCTCCACGATGAATCGGCTTTCAGGCTCCTCGATCATGATGGCCGCGAAGTCGGCCTGCTCAATCCGAGCTTCAGCCACCTGGCTGTCGCCGCCTTCTTGCTCATACCGGGCGTACATCTCGATGGCCTCGTCGTACGCCTCCTGGTCGCGCAAAGCGTCGCCGTACAACAAGAACACCTTGTTGTTTTTGTTGCCGTATTTCAACCCGATGGCCTTGTCGTACCATTCCGTGGCGTCCTCAGGCTTGTGATGCAGACGGTAAGCTTCACCAGCCTGAAATGCGCAGTAGGCTTTGAGTTTGACGTCCGACTTGATCTTGGCGTACAGCGCCACGTATTCACGGGCAGCTTCGAAGTAACCGCGACGGTCAAAGGCTTCGTCGGCCTCGGCGGTCATGTCGCTCTGGGCGAACATGCCAAAGGTGGCCATTAGAGAAAAGAACAGGGTGGCGCCGATGCGGGCCACGGAAGCTTGCAGGTTGTAAGACATTCCTTTTTTGGCTTGATTCAGGAGGTGAAAGTAACGAAAAAAGACGCCCCTTGTGGAGGCGTCTTTTCCATTTCTGCAAGCCAATGTGTTGGGGCAGGAGCCCTCAACGGGTGAAGAGCATCTCCTGAAATTTAGGCAATGGCCAAATTTCGTTGTCCACCGTCTGCTCCAAGCGTGCACAGTGTCCACCCACTTCTTCGATGAGCGGGGTCACCACCGAACCGTACTTGACCGCACGTTGGGCGATGTCTTCGATCTTGTTGATTTTGCCACGCTCCTGGCGCAACGCACTGGCAGATTTGTACAACGAAGAAACCGTTTCAGACACTGTCGCCAAAATGTCGCGCTGCCCAGCCGTCATGGCCTCCGCATCTTTCCCAAACAAATCCGACAACCCACCTATGTTGTCGATGAGCATGTTTTGGTAAGCAATCGCCGCAGGCAACACAATGTTGGACGCCATGTCCCCAGCAATGCGAGCCTCAATTTGGCGCTTCATGATGTAGGTCTCGTATTCCACCTCCTGACGCGCGTGCAACTCCTCTGGGGTCAATACGTTCATCGAGCTGAACAAATCAGCGACTTCCTTGCGTCCCCAGACTTCCAAGGCAGTTGGGGTGTCCTTGAGGTTGCTCAAGCCGCGCTTCTTCGCTTCCTTGACCCAAGCTTCTCCATATCCGTTGCCTTCGAAACGAATCGCTTTGCTCTGCTTGATCAGCTGCTGGAGCTCCTTCAAAATCGCATCGTCCTTCTTGTCGCCGCCTTTGATGCGGACGTCAACCGATGCCTTGAACAAATTCAATTGCTCAGCCACGATAGTATTGAGCACTGTCATGGGCACCGCGCAGTTGGCCGTGGAGCCCGCCGCGCGCAGCTCAAACTTGTTGCCTGTGAAGGCAAACGGCGAGGTGCGGTTGCGGTCGGTGTTGTCGAGCAAGACCTCGGGGATCCGGCCGATCTCCAATTTGAGCGCCGTCTTGTCCGCAGGCGTCAGCTTGCCCGCTTTGATGCTGGCTTCCAACCCGTCGAGCAACGAACTCAACTGCGAACCGATGAACGCCGACATGATGGCGGGAGGCGCCTCATTGGCCCCCAAACGGTGGTCATTTCCGACACTGGCAATGGATGCACGCACTACGTCTGCATGGCGATGCAATGCAGCCAACGTGTTCACAAAGAAGGTCAAGAATCGCAGGTTGGTTTTGGGGTTGATGCCGGGCTTCAACAAGTTCACCCCGGTGTTGGTGGCGAGCGACCAGTTGTTGTGCTTTCCTGATCCGTTGATCCCTGCGAAGGGCTTCTCGTGGAGCAGAATGCGGAAGTCATGACGGCGGGCGACTTTTTCCAACAACTCCATCAACATCAAGTTGTGGTCGTTGGCCAAATTGGCCTCCTCAAAGACAGGAGCCAATTCAAACTGGTTTGGCGCCACCTCGTTGTGACGCGTGGTCACCGGAATGCCCAACTTGTGAGCTTCCATTTCAAAGTCCTTCATAAACGCAGAAACGCGCTCAGGGATGGCTCCGAAGTAGTGGTCGTCAAGCTGCTGTCCCTTGGCTGGAGCGGCACCAAACAAGGCGCGTCCTGTCATCGCCAGATCTGGTCGCGCAGCGTAGAGGGCCTTGTCCACAAGGAAGTACTCTTGCTCCCAACCCAAGGTGGCATTCACCTTGGTGATGTTCTTGTCGAAGTATTGGCACACCGAAGTTGCTGCAGCGTCTACCGCAGAAAGGGCCTTCAACAACGGCATCTTGTTGTCAAGCGCGTACCCCGTGTAGCTGATGAAGATGGTGGGTATGCACAAGGTCTCTCCCCACACAAAAGCCGGAGACGTTGGATCCCACAAGGTGTATCCACGCGCTTCAAACGTGTTGCGAATGCCTCCGCTTGGGAAAGAGGAAGCGTCAGGCTCCTGCTGCACCAACAAGCTTCCGTCGAACTTCTCAATCGCACGTCCGTCTGCCGTGGGCGCAATGAAACTGTCGTGCTTCTCCGCTGTGCTGCCAGTCAAAGGCTGGAACCAGTGCGTATAGTGGGTTGCACCTCGGCCAATCGCCCACTCCTTCATCGCAGTGGCGGTCTGGTCAGCCACCTTACGGCTGATTGGAGTGCCCTTTTCCATGGCTTCCAAAATGCCCTCGTACGCCTCGTCGGGCAGGTAGGAGCGCATGACATGAAGGTTGAAAACGTTCTCTCCGAAGTACTCGGAAATCTTGTTGGATGGACGCTCCACATGGTTGGGAACGCGGTCGAGGACCTCGTGGAGGGCTTGCTGACGGTTGAGACTCATTCAAATGAATTTTGGGCAAAACTACACGCCCCCTTCTTTTGAAAGGGGGGTGTGTTCATAGAATTCGCATAAAATTCAAATCAGACCCCCACTTTGCGCGAGCGAAATGCCCAAAAAGAGATGTTTTTCACAAAACACCCCCTCCACATCAATCGCGCACAACCCACCTCGTCCACCGTGCATCGCCTTGACGCAACACCAACACCACAGATCCTGTGGGCCAATTGGAGGTGGGCAAAGTCAACCCAGATTGAGGACCGGCTTGCCAAGCCCCTTGGTCCAGCAATTGCCCCTGCACCGTGAAGGCCCGCCAAGTG
>MDSV01202922.1_pt1 | contig 11012 bp, 10 predicted proteins | sample 810851 | NCBI WGS metagenome assembly MDSV01 (sample SAMN05326640, study PRJNA326480) | marine metagenome | isolation source: seawater | place: Atlantic Ocean: North East | collected 2012 | reverse complement strand
AACCATGTGCTCTCATGGTATGTAATAATTCATAATCTTCTTTAGTTTTGCAAACTACCATACCACCTTCACCTGAAGTAATCTGATGGGAATAATAAAATGAATATGTTCCAAAATCTCCAAAAGTACCTAATTTTCTTCCTTTAAATTCCGATCCTAGCGACTCACATGTATCCTCAATTAATATAGATTTTGTTTTTTTTGCAATTTTTTTTATATCAATTATATTTGATGAATTCCCCAAAACATGAACACAAAAAATTACTCTCGTCTTTTTTGATATTTTATTTTTTAAATCATTAATATCCACATTTAAAGTCGAAGGATCAACATCAACAAATACTGGTTTAAGACCAAATTGTATTAACGGCCATAAAGATGTAGACCAGCATATTCCAGGAATTAAGACTTCATCACCTCTTTTAAATATTTTTTTTCTTTCAGGGTTTGTACTAGCACATGTTGCTAATAGATTAGCCGAAGATCCAGAATTAACCATTACAGCATATTTTGATCCAACATATTTTGCAAAATTTTTTTCAAAATTTTTTGTGATTTTAGACATTGTAATTTGTCCAGTTTTTAAAACTGAAATACCTTTGCTAATATCATCTTTATATAATCTAGGTTGAATTAAAGGATATTTGAAATCTTTAAATGTTTTTATCATTTTAAATTATACATAATGTTATTTTAAGTAATTGTGCAAGCAATTAATAAATTTTTTATCTTAATCAATTATCCTCACTATTATTTTAATTTTTTTTTAAAATTTCATTTAATTTAAATATTATTTTTTTATCATCGAAAAGTTCTTTAAAATACTTGTGATTTGATAATATAAGTTTTTGTATTTCATTTTTATTATTAATTTTTTTTAATGCATTTTTAAAATCATATTTATCATTTACGTCTAAGGTAATTACTTTATCTTTTAAATTTTTATCTAAAACATTAATATTATAAATTACAGGTTTTTTAAAATAAAATGCCTCATATAATGGAAAGGTATGAGGAGCAACTAAAGTAGGAACAATAATTCCTAAGCAATTTTCATAAAGTTTATAAAGATCCTCATCTTTTATATAGTTAAGTAAGATAAAATAATTGTCGAGATTATAGTCTTTAATTTTTTTTTTTAGGTTTTTCAAATTTCCTTTATCATGTCCGGTAAAAATAATCTTTAAATTTAAATCTTTAAAATTCTCAATATTTGATACTGCGTTAATAATATATTCATGATTTTTGTGCGTCCAATATTGAGCTGGATATAATAGATACTTCCCTATATTATTATTATTTTCAACTAAATCTAAAATTTCCTTACTACAACCTTTTTTTGCATCGACAATTTTAGGTGGAAATAATAAGTCAAATATTTTTTCTTTATTAATATTGTAAATATCCGAAACTTTTTCTTTTAAATTTTTTGTACCCACAACAAGAGCGGAACAGTTTTTACATGCATAAAAATAATCTTGATCTCTATTATAAGAAATATTTTTTTTGTATTCAGGTAAATTTTTGAGAGTTCTATGTTCTATATCAAAAATACTGTAAATAAAATTTATACCGTTAAAATTTTGTATCATCGGACTAGGGTCCAGGAAAAATAAGCAATCAATTTTATGATCATTTATAAAGTTTTGAAAAGGAAAATTAAATGGTAAAAAACGAAATTTTTTTTTAATTTTGTTTAAGACTCTGTTTTTTAGACTAGTCTTCTCGAATAATTTTGTTTCAATATTTAATATTTTTAATTCTTTATCGAGCATTTCTTTAGAGCTCTTGAAAGTTGTTATAAATGTATACTTATAGTTTTTTAGTTTTATTAAATAATTGCATATAGAAATTGCCATATGGAATTTTCCACCTGATTCAGGAGTAATATCCATAATGACACCAATATTTTTCATTTTATTTACTCTATCTCTTAAAAGTTATTTATCATATTTGATATTTTTGAACTTTTATTTGTCAATTATTGCTTTAATAAAATTAATTATTTAATTTATATTATAATTAAAACAATAAAAAACTTTATTAGATTATTGTTTCGAATTAAATAATAGAATTCAATTATGACAATTAAAAGATTTAAAAAAAAAAGAATATTATTTGTATTAAATACTTATTCTTTTATGGCAAAAAATCTTAAAAATCTTAGTCTTAAAAAAAAATATTCTAAATTTAATAGAAAAGATACAAGTTGGGCAAATTTTTTTTATAACTCCTTAAAAAAGGATTTTTTTGTTGAGAAAGATTATCCATTTTTAAATAAGTCACATAATCTAAATTATATTGAAAATCTAAATAATAAGATTGAAGTTTTTAAACCAGATATAATCTTTTCTACAATAGATGATAATAAAATAGAAAAATTATTTTTAAATTTTAATAAAATTAAAAAAATAATTTGGATTTCAAATCCCCAGGCTGCAAAAAATATTAAAAAACTTAAAGGAGTATATAATTACGTTATTTCCGGAAATAATGATGTTTTAATGAAATCAAAATCTTATAATTTTAAAACTGAACATATGCTTATTTCGTCTCCATTTATTTGTAATTTATCTAAAAAAAATTTTTATAATAGAAGAAATGAAATATATTTTGCTGGATCTTTAGGTAGTAATTTTAAGAAAAGATTTAAGGTTTTAAATTATTTAGCTTCAAATTTTAAATTAAAAATTAGATTGAGAAATTTAGTTGAAAAATACTTTATTCTTAATTCGTTAAATAAATATTTAATTTATCTATTCCCAAATTTTTCTAATTATTTATTTAAAAAAAGATTTTTACCACTAACTAATAAATTGAAAAAAATAAATGAAGATGAAATCTTTGGAAGAAATATGTTGGAAGAGTTAAAAAAATATAAATTTTCAATAAATATAAATTCTGATTTTGATGAAAAAAATATCAATTCCAGAATATTTGAGTCTCTATCTTGTGGTTGTTTATTATTTACTGATGATAACAAAACTATGAAAAATTTTTTTTTACCTGATAAACATTTAGTTTATTTTAATTCTATTGAGCAGCTAAAGTCAAAAATTAATCATTATAGAAATAATATAAAACAAGCTTACAAAATAGCTAAAGAGGGAAACGCCTTATTCAATAAAAGGCATCAAAGTAAAATTAGATTAAAACAATTTAAAAATTTTTTAAATAAAATTATTTAGATAATTTTAATCGCCTAAAAGATTTTTTTCCCAGATATGAGTTAATAAGACCATTAAATTGGTTAAAATAAATAATTTTTTTTCTATTATTTATAAAATAGAAGAATATAAATTTTAAGAAACTTTCAACAAAAAAAGGAAGAGTTTTACTTATTGCAGTTAGTAAAGAATAATTTTTTTTAAAATAAAAAAATTTAGACCACATAAAATGCCAATGCTTGTTTGCTTCAATTTCTATACTATTTTTTAAATCTACTGATTTTCCACTTAAGTGTTTGACTTTAACACCAGGTAGTACATAAATATTTTCATTTTTCCTGAATGCTCTTAAACAGTAATCGGTTTCTTCATAGTATAAAAAAAAATTTTCATCAAACATACCTACTTTTTTTACATTTATCATATTAAAAAAAAGAAAATGGCCATGTACCAATTTCATTTTTTGTAATTGATTTTTATTAATTGACTTTTTCGGATGTAAAAAATCTTTCTTATAAATAGATCTTTCATGTTGGGGTGCTAGAATTATAAAATCCTTAATTTCAGATGCAGTTTTTAAAAAAGTATTTATTATCCTAGAGTTAAATTTAACATCTGAGTCCATATAAATTGCATATTTAGATTTTATATTTTTAAAACCAAGATTAATACCTCCCGATTGTCCAGAGTTTGTTCTGCTTGTAATTACTTTAGTATTTTTAAATTTTCTTTCAAAAAAGTCTTTTAAACCATTTTCTCTGGCATTATCAATAATTAAGACCTTAATTTTCTTATTTATTTTATAAAGTATTTTTTCAATATTTTTTCTCGAAAAATATGAAACAAAAAAAATGGTAAGATCATTATAGTTATTCATTTTCTATCAGTAAATATTTCTTAATTTATTTAATGTATCTTTTATATCTTTAGATATTTTATAATTTAATTTTGGTCCTTTTTTTTCAAATTTTTGCTTACTTGTTAAAAATGAGGAGTTATTTGGAGCTCTAGATTTAGTAAATTTTATTTTTGGTTTGAAATTGTTTTTTTTTATTAATGCTAAAATCTCCTTCACGGTTTTATTTTCAGAAAAAATATTAAAAATATCACATGGAAAAAAGTCCTTAAAAATAATATATTTAATAACTTTAAAGGCATCACTTAAACTTAGATAGGGTCTATAGGTATTAAGAGCTGAACCCCATATTGGTATTGGTAATTTTAAAACAGTATTAAAACAAAATTTATTTACAGCTGTGTGAAACCTCATACCAGTTGAGAACCCACTAATCGTACCAAACCTCAAACTAATATATTTAATTTTTTTATTTTTCAAAAAATTTTCTTCTTTAAGCTTTATTCTTGAATAGGGACTTTGAGGATCTGGTACATTATTTTCATCAACTAATCCATTTTTTGAACCATAAACACTTGTCGAAGAAATATGAATTAATTTTGTATCATATTTTAAACAATACTTAACAATATTTTTAAAGGAACCAAAATTATTTTCAAATATTTTTTTTTCAATTTTATAACTTTCTTCAGAATTAGTAATAGATGCCAAGTGTAAAACAATATTTGTTTTTGGAATTTTTTTCAAAATAGAATCATTTTTAAGATCACCATATATAAACTTTATTTTCTTTTTATTAATTTCAAATAAAACGTTAAATCTCTTATTACTAATATTATCTAATAAATATATTTTTTTAACTTTTTTTATTTTAAATATTTTTTTAGTAACGTAGCTTCCAATGTGTCCCAACCCACCAGTAATTAAAATTTTCATTTTGAAATAATTTTGTAAAATTCTTTAATTTTTAAAATGTACTCTTTTTTGTCATATTTATAATCACAAAGAGTCATGAGTGAATCATTGTTGTTTTTAAAATTAATTTTTATCCAATTATACGGGGGTATAAAAAGTAATTTTTTTTTTGTTCTATTCAGTACAAATTTTTTTTTATAATTTTTTGAAACAACAGTTATTTTAATTGTTCCACTTATAGGAATAATTATTTGTGAACACTTGGTATGCGCATGATCAGCTCTAAAATATTTTTTTTTTCCATATAATATAAAAAATCTTTTAAGTTTAAATTTTTTTGGAAATGAATTTTTAATATAAAAAGGAACCAATATTCCATTAAATTCTGGATAGGAGTTATAATTAATCAACCTTGGTTTTGATATTGTTCTCACTTTTTTATTTCCTTTGTTTTCTAAAAATTTCATTAAACATAGGATGATTTTTATCTTTATTTGAAGTTACGGGTTTTTTTATTTTCCAATTTATTTTTAAAAACTTATCACTATAGTGAATACCTCTCTCATATTTTTGATACCTATACTCAGATAGATGATAAAGTAGAATATTTTCTTTATCATAAAAACCAATCCCGTGAGCATAATCTTTTGGTACATATAAAAGCAAACCTGGTTTTAAATTATATTTAAAAACTTTACCAAAGTATCTTGATTTTGGATTAATATTTACGCATACATCTAAGGCTTTACCTTTCAATATTGTTAATATTTTTGATTGTTTTTTTTTACTTTGAAAATGCAATCCTCTAATAACATTACGCTTAGAGAATGACATAGCAGTAAATTTACAATTAAACTTTATTTTTTTCTTAAGCCATAATTCTTTAAAGAAACCACGGCTATCATTGTATATTTCTGTTTTAATGAGAATTGGAAGTGTCATTAAATGTATAATTAAAATATAATATTCTTACTTTAAAAAAATTAATTTAACAAACATTTTATATTAAACAAAATTATTTATTAAATTTAAGCTTATTTATTTAAAGCTTTAAAATTAATACATTATATGTATACAATTTGTATTTATGAGAGTTAAATTTACAGATTTATATCAATTGTTGCCTGAAAAAAAGTTAACTATTTCTAAAATAACTACTTTGATAAAAAAATCAAAATTTGTAGGCGGAGATGAAGTAACTTTGTTTGAGAAAAAATTTAGTAATTTTATTGGAAGTAAAAATTGTGTTGCAGTTGCAAATGGCACTGATGCTATCGAAATTGCATTAAAGTTTTTTAAATTTAAAAAAGGTTCAGAAATAATTGTTCCTGCAAATACCTGGATTTCAACTGCGGAAGCTGTAATTTCAAATAATTTAAAAGTAATTTTTTGCGATGTTAATCTTAATGACTATACGATTTGCTTAAGTGATTTAAAAAAAAAAATTAGTTCTAAAACTAAGGCAATTATTCCAGTACATCTATATGGAAACCCTGCTGATATGATTGGTATAAAAAAAATTATTAAAAATAAAAATATTAGATTAATTGAAGATTGTGCGCAGGCACATGGGGCAAAAATTAAAAATAAAAATGTAGGTACATTTGGCGACATAGGTACATTTAGTTTTTTTCCTGGGAAGAATTTAGGGGGATTTGGTGACGGAGGAGCGATAGTAAGTAAATCAAAAAAAATTAGAGATTATTGTCTAAGAGAAAGAAACCATGGTGCATTAAAAAAATATGATCATAAATTTTCTGGTAGGAATTCTAGACTAGACACAATAAATAGTGTTGTTTTAAATTTAAAATTAAAAAAATATAAAAAAGTTATTACAAGACGAAATTATTTAGCCAATATTTATTTTAAAAATTTAAATAATCTTAATAATATAAAATTATTTAAACTTAAAAAAAACTACAAGTATGTATTTCATCAATTTGTAATTAGAACATCAAGCAGAGATAAACTAAGGGATTACTTATCTAAAAAAGGTATTGATACTATGATCCACTACCCATACATGCTTAATGATCTAAATTTTTTTAAATGTAAAAAAAAATTAATGAACTGCAAAAATTTAGGAAAAAAAATTTTAAGTCTTCCAATATCGGAGGAACACACTGAAAAGCAAATAATGTATATTGTTAAATCAATTAGAGAATTTTTTAAAAAGAGAAATTAAAAATTTTAATGGTTTTTTTAATTTTTTTATTAAAAATAAAAAATATACAAAAATATAATTTTGATTATTATCTATTCTAATTTTATTTAAATCTTTTAAGTGATCTAAATAGTTAATTTTAGATGAGTATCCTCCCTTTCCAAATTCCCCAAAAATTTCATCTTTTGTTGTGGATGTACCTTTAAGTTTTGCATTTACTATCATTTTATAAAATAAATTTATGTCAGCACTCAAATATTTTGAGTCATATAAACCTACTTCTTTATGTTTTTTTGTTTTTATAAAAAAACCAACTGAATGAGATGTATAGAAACCGAAACTCCATTTTATTATTGAGGGATTAAAACCATGAAGTAATTTATATTTTTTTACGCTTCCAAACAGAAAATCAATATCTTTTTTATTAAAATAATTGTTTACGGTTGTCAAAGTATTTTCATAATAAAAATCATCAGCATTTAAAAAACCTAAAATATTTCCATTGGCATTTTGAATACCTTTATTCATTGCATCCCAAATACCTTTGTCATCCTCTGAAATTATTAATGAGATTTTATCTTTATATTTTTCTATGATATTTAAAGTTCCATCTTTAGAATTTCCATCTATTATAATATATTCAAAATTTTTATAATTTTGATTTATGGTGCTTTTAATACATTTTTCAATTGTCTTATGGGAATTTTTTACAACAGTTATAATCGTAATTAAATTTCTTTTTTCCATAAATGAATTTTAAATATTTTTAAATATTTTTTCATATATTAAAACATGCTTATTTGCATCAAATCTTAGAAGGTTTTTTTTTGCAAATCTATTTTTATTTTTTAATATTTTTTTATTATTAAAGTGTTTTATTATTTTTTTTGAAAGTTCCTGATAATTAGAAACATTAAAAAGATCACCACCTTTTCCGTTTAAAAGAATTTCAGATGGTCCAGAATTACAATTTGATGATATAACTGGTGTGTTTAAAGCTATAGACTCAACTAATATATTTCCCATACCTTCATATTTTGAGGTTAAAATCAATAAATCTGCTCTTTTAATAAACGGATAAGGATTAATTAATTTCTTGTAGATTAAAATTTTTTTTTTCAATTTTAATTTTTTAATTAATATTTTTATATTTTCATACTCCGAACCATACCCAATTAAGATTAACTTTAAATTTTTTATTTTTTTTCTCGCTAAATTAAATCCATTTATTGTTGTTTCATGGTCTTTCCTTTTCGTAAAGCGTGAAACATTTATTAAGTATTGAAATTGATTATTAATTTTAATATTTTTTTTTGCTTTTTGAAAAATACTCTTATCATAAGCAGGACTATAAATAGTCTTTACTTTAACATTGCAAAACTTACTTAGATCTGTACTTAATTTTTTGCTAATTCCAATAACTATATCTGCGTGTTTATAAGAAATTTTTATTAATAACCTAATGAGATTGTTCTTAACTTTTTTGAAAATATTTCTATCAAATTTTAATTCATCTAAATGATTTCTATCGATAAAAATTTTTTTAATATTATTCAAAAAAAGATTTGATAAAAAAGATAAAATATTTCCATAATGCTGATTAGAAAAAACAATAATTTTGCTATATTTTTTGGATAGCTGATATTTTTTTACTAAAGTTCTTAATTTAAAAATTGAAAAAAGAGCTCTGGAGCTATCTAGATTTACGAATTCTACTTTTCTTTTAAGTTGATGTCTTAAAAAACTTTTATTTAATGATACGAAGGTGATAGAAAAATAGTCAGTATTTAATCTGCTTAGAAGTCTATTTAAAGAATTATCGGCGCCACCTATATCTGAATAGGGATGATAAATTATTAATTTTATTTTTTTCACTTTTAAAGAATATATAAATAGAAAAATTTATTATATATATAATCTTAAAATATGAAAAAAATATGGTATTGGTCTCCACACATTTCTAGTGTAGCAACTATTAAAAATGTAATAAATTCGGCCTTATCTCTTAAAAAGTTTGATAGTGAGCAATTCAATGTCAGAATTTTAGATGTTATAGGTGAATGGTCAGATTTTAAGGAATTTTTAAAATCTAAAAATATCGAATATTTTCAATTTTCAAATATAAGCTTTAAAAATATACTTCCTATTTCTGGTTTCATTAAATCAAGATTTTTTTACTTTTTGATTTTTATATTAAAAATAAATGAGTTAAAGACATTACTAAAGAAAGAAAAACCTGACTTTTTAATAATTCATTTAATTACAATTATTCCTTTATTTTTGTTAATGTTTTTTAGATTTAAAACAAAATTTATTTTAAGAATCTCTGGGTTACCAAAATTAACAATTTTTAGAAAATTTTTTTGGAAATTAATATCCAATAAAATTTATCTTATAACTTGTCCCTCAGGTCAAACAAGGACTGATTTAGTAAATCAAAATATATTTCCAGAAAAAAAAATAAAAATATTATATGATCCAATAATTAATATTTCTGAAATACAAAAAAATTTAAATAATCAAACAGATAATATTATTTTATCTAAAAATTTTTTCTTAAATATTGGAAGATTGACTAAACAAAAAAATCAAATTTTATTAATAAAAACTTTTACAGAAATTATAAAAAAAAATAATAATTTATTTCTTTATATAGCTGGAGATGGTGAAAAAAAAAAAGAATTAAAAAAAATAATTAAATTAAATAAAATGGAAAAAAATATTTTTTTGTTAGGCCATATTAAAAATATTTACCCCATTATAAAAAAATCTTTAGCAGTTATAAGTACTTCATTATGGGAAGACCCAGGTGCCGTTATGATAGAGGCATCGTATTGTAATAAAGTAGTAATATCTAGTGATTGTCCAAATGGTCCAAAAGAATTTTTATCTTTTGGAAAAGGGGGTTACTTATTTAAAAATAATGATAAAAAAGACTTAATAGAAAAAATTAATATGTTTTTAAATGATAAAGAAAATAATATTTTCGATAAAATAAAATTAAGTAAAAAAGAATCAAAAAATTACAGTTTATTTAGTCATTATAAAAATCTTAATTTTATATTAAACTTGAAATAAATAAATTTAATTATGTATTTTAATTTTATATTTTTTTTATTATTTTTTCTATAATTTTTTTATACTTTTGTAGAAAAAATAACCTGATCGTAGATTATAAAATCGAAAAACATAAAAGATTCTCATCAAAACTAAAAAGTAATTCTATTGGGGGTATACTTTTAACTTCACTTTTTTTGTATCATTATATTTTTATTTTAAAAGAATTGAATTTATTAATTTTTTTACTATCTATTTTATTCATTGGTCTATTGTCAGATATAAAGAAACTTAATAATGTAGCATTTAGATTTTTCTTACAACTAATTATAATTAGTTTTTTTATAAGTATTCTTAATTTAAAAATTGAAACTACAAAAATTGAAATAGTCGATTTATTATTAAAGAATAATTTAATAAATTTAATATTTGTTACTTTTTGTCTTATGATTTTAGTAAATGGTGGAAATTTTTTAGATGGCCTAAATGGATTATTGATAAAATATTATTTAATAATTTACTTAATTATATTATTTTATTTTCCGCATTACCAAGGTGTTACAACTGATTTTTTATTAAATTTAATAACAATTTTATGTTTAATATTATTATTAAATTTATCTGGTTTTATTTATATGGGAGATTCAGGCGCCTATTTAATATCTTTATTCACAGGAATTTATTTAATTAATTTTTCAGCTAATAATATATTTGTTTCACCGTATTTAGTGATTTTATTTCTTTGGTATCCATGTTTTGAACTATTATTTTCAATGATTAGAAGATTAAAGCACAAATCTAGATCTTATAAACCTGATGCATTGCACTTACATCAATTCGTTTATTTGTTTTT
>MDSV01058306.1_pt1 | contig 11012 bp, 10 predicted proteins | sample 810851 | NCBI WGS metagenome assembly MDSV01 (sample SAMN05326640, study PRJNA326480) | marine metagenome | isolation source: seawater | place: Atlantic Ocean: North East | collected 2012 | reverse complement strand
GTTAAAATTTCTTTATTTGAAACATTTCTTCTTCTTAGGCCTATTAAATTAATTCCACCTAAATAATTTCTATTACCAAATGAAAGACCATAAGGAATTACATCTCGTGAAACTCCGGTCATTCCACCAATCATTGCCATTTTTCCAATTCTTGCAAATTGTTGTACACCACAATTGCCACCTATAATTACATCATCACCAATATCTGCATGGCCTGCTATAGCAGCATTATTAGCTATGACAACATTATTTCCAATGTAGCAATCATGTGCAATGTGTGCACCGATCATTAGTAAATTGTTATTACCAATTTTTGTAACACCGCCCCCACCAGAGGTGCCAGGATTTGCAGTTACATACTCTCTTATTACATTGTTATCGCCAATCACAAGTTCAGTTTTTTCACCTTTGTATTTTAAATCTTGTGGGTTGCTGCCAATAGATGCAAAAGGATAAACATTGTTATTTTTTCCAATCTTTGTGTAACCCGATATATTTACGTGTGATTGAATTATTGTTTCTTCATCAATTTGAACATTTGGACCTATTATAGAATAAGGACCGATACTGACCGATTGTGAAATTTTTGCCTTTCCGTCTATAATTGCAGTTTCATGTATCATTTTAATTCATTTCTTTAATAAATTTTTTTAAATCTTTAGCTGGATAACCCATAACCTTAGTATTATCATTAATGTCTTTTATGACACCACTACCACCACCGATTTGGATGTTATTTCCTATTTTTAAATGTCCTGAAATACCAGCTTGTCCACCAATCATCACGTGGTTTCCAACTGTAGAACTTCCAGCAAAACCTACCTGTCCAGCAATTATACAGTTATCTCCAATTTTAACGTTATGAGCTATGTGAATCTGATTATCTAAAAATGTATTTTTACCAATTATTGTATTTGACATTGATCCTCTATCAATGGTTGATCCACAACCTATTTCTGAGTTGTCATTAATTATTACAACTCCTATTTGGGGATATTTATAATTTTTCTCTTTGCTAGGTAAAAAGCCAAAACCTTTTTTTCCAATTACACACCCATCTAAAATACTGATATTGTTTTTAATTATTGCGTTCCTAATTATTACATTTGAGCCTATAGAACAATTATTCCCAATAATAACATTTTTTTCAATTATTGAATTATGACCAATTAAGCAATTCTTTCCAATTTTAACGTTTTTTCCAACTAAAACATTTTTTCCAAATTTCACTTTTTTCTTAAATGAAGTTTTAGATATATCTTTCACAGATAAATCAAAATTATCATCTACAGAGTCTGGATAAAATTTTTTTGTTATTTTTGCAGTAACCATTAAAACATTATCAACAATTATTTTATTGCAGTTTTTTGGTAAATAATCTTTAAGATTTTGCGTAGTTATACAAAATAAAGATTTTGTATTTGATGCTTGGTTTCCATACTTTTTTGAATGAAAAAATGTAATATCTTTTTTGGTAGATGAAGATAAATCTTTAATATCATGAATTTTTGTACTTTTGAATTTATGGATATTAATTAAACTAATTGATTTTAATAGTTTATTAATTTCAAAAGGACCTTTGTTTAAAAAGAATGGATTAGTCATTGATAATATTTAATATCAAAACTAACAACAAAAGCTTATCAAGATTTATTGCTGATTATTTCCTGTCAACTATAGTTGCAGACCACTGAGCATCTGCCATTTTTTTTTGATCTACAAAAGCTTCGCCTTTATATTTCCATACTTTTCCATGAGATCTTATGGCTTCAATATAAAGTTCAAGTTTGCAATTAGGTATAACTGGATTTCTAAATCTTGCTTTTTCGACACTCATTAAAAAAACTAACTTATTTTCATATGTGGATTTATCTAAACCATGCGCTGTTAGTGCAGCAGCAGCTTGTCCAAAAGCTTCGACAATTAAAACACCTGGCATTACAGGTTCACCAGGAAAATGCCCTTGAACATAAAAACTATCCTTTTTAACGTTTACAATTGCTGTAGCCGAAAATAATTTTTTAATATTTAACAATTCATCTATTAAAAGCATTGGCTCTCTATGAGGCAACAATTTTTCTATTTCTTTTTTGTTTAAAGAATTTGACATTTAAATATTAATTTATACTGATTTTTTTGATTTTATTATCTAAAAGTTTAAGAATTTCTTCTGTTAAGTTTAATTCAGTTTTTCCAACAATTATATATTTTTTATCCATTACGATTGAAATATTATTTTCTTTTGAATAGTCAGTAAGTATGGGGCTTAAATTTTTAAGTATCTTTTCCATTGACTCTAATCTTTTTTTTGTCAATGAATTTATTTTCTTGTTACGTTCTTCGTTGTAATTTTTAACTTTATTGCGTAAATCTGAAATTTCTTTTTGGAATTCCTCTTTAGATAAAATATTTTTTTTTTTTAAAATTTCTTGTTCTTTCTTTTTAAGATCTTCCTCTTTAGTTTTAAAATCTTTTAAATTTTTTTTATGATTATTTTCAAGTTGTTTTTTTAGAGACTGTCCGGCTAGAGAATTTTCCATAATATATTGTACATCAATAAATGCGATCTTTGTTTCAGCAATACCTGAATTTGAAATTGCAAAAAATAATAAAGACAGTAAAAAAAGTTTAAATGATTTCATTAAAAAGAGGTTCCTATTTGAAATCTAAATTTTTCAGTTTTGTCAGTATTAGCCTCGGTCATTGGTTGAGCAAGTGAAAAATTAACTGGCCCTATCACTGTAAGCCAATCAATAGCAACACCTACGGAAGATCTTATCTTATTTGAATCATCAACTGTGTCTGAATAATCAACTCCCCAAACATTAGCAGCATCAAAAAATAAGACCATATCTACAGTTTCTAAAGTTTGAAATATATATGGAACTGTTGTTGCTGCATTTACTGAAGAGGCATAGTTACCACCCACATAGTCACCTGAATCCTTTGGGCCAATCTTTCCATTTTCAAATCCACGAAGCTTACCTCTAGGTAAATATAGTCTTTTTGAAATTCTTACATCATCATCAGATAATGAATTTATTGATCTTCCATAAAATGAAAGACTTAACACCATGTCATCAATTATTTCTTTATAAGAATTTATTTCGTAGCCATTTAATATAGGTGAGCCGTCTGCGATTATAGGTAAACTTTGAACGAATCTGCTTAGATAACCATTGGAAGGTTTGAAAGGTTGGTTTCTTTTATCATAAGTAAATGAATAAAACAAAGAACTGTCGAAATAGCTTCCTTCTTGTTTTTTTAATTGATCAGAAGCGTTATTGTCAGTTTCTAAACTTTCGTTACCAATAGTGAGTAGCGGGCTAAAAAATAAATCTTCATATTGCTCATATCTTGTTCCTAGACTAACTGAATTAACAGAACTTTTATATCCAAAATCGGTCAATTTATCTGTTGATGTGCTTTGAAGTGAAGTTGTTAAAGCCCTATCCGAATAATTAAAATTTGGATGAGTGTATGAAAAAGAACCTTTTAAACTTTGTTGACTGGCTTCCAAAGTAGCAGCTAAGTTTATTCCTTTGCCTCTAAAATTATTTTCAGAAACAGCAAATCCAAAAGTAGTTCCGTCAGTACCATAACCTGCGCCAGCTGATATTTCTCCTGTTGGTTTTTCAGAAACTGTAATATCAATAATCTTTTGATTCTCATCTTTTTCACCTTCTTTCATTTGATAAGTCACATCAGAAAAAATACCTTTGCTTTTTAGATTATTAATTGACTTGTTATGTAAAATTTTATTGAAAGGATCTCCTTCATCAACCACTAATTGATTTCTTATATAATTTTCCTGAGTAATATGATTGCCTAGAATATTTATTCTTTCTACATAAAATTTTTTAGATTCACTAATCGTAAAAGTTAAATTTAATTTATTACCATCTACAATTTCTTCACCTACCGAAGCATCAATAAAATCATAATTTTCAAAAAGTGCAATTTGATCAATGGTATCAAGTAACTTTTGTATCTGTCTTAATGAATATTTTGTATTTTTTAATTTTTTAAATTTTTTTAATATTTTTGAAAATTTTTCTTCTTGAAAATCTTCTGCAATAATCAAATTAAATTCATTAAAAGTAAATTTTTCACCTGCATTAATATTATAAGTTAATAAAAAAAATTTATCATCAAGCAGTTGGGAAAAGGCATTTTCTATAGATACTTGGTAAAAACCTTTGTTAAGATAAAAATTTTTTAATAGCCTCTTATCCAAATCAATTCTTTGTTCGTCCAAATATTTACCTTTAGATATAAATTTCCAAAATCTAGATTCTTCTGAAGTTATAACACTATGTAGTTTTCTATCTTTATATTTTTTATCACCGATAAAATTAATTTTTTTAATTAATGCTTTTTCTCCAATGTCAACATTATAAATTAAATCAACGGTATTATTATCGTTAGTTTTTTCTTCTAATTTTATTTCAACAAAATAATATCCAGATCTCTTAAAAGCGTCCTTCATATTCTTTAAATCTTTTTGTAGTAGCAGTTTGTTGTATGGATTTTTTTCTTTTAAAGTTATGTTTTCATAAAGTTGATCTCTAAATTTTTTTGCTTTTAAGCCATTAAATATAATAGATTGAATTATAGGATATTCTTTTACTTTAATATTAAGAACACCATCATTCAAACTTAACGAAACATCTTCAAAAAAATCAGTTGAATAAATATTTTTTAAAATTCTATTAAAATCTTTTGTTTCAAGATTACTGTTTATTTCTACTTCACTAAAATTTATAATTGTTAATTCTGATACACGCACATTTCCTTCAATATTAAATTTTTTAACAATTTCAGAAAATGCAATATTAGAAAATAAAGCAGTTATTAGAGCAAGAAATAATGTAAATCTTATCATGTCGTGGAGTTTATACTTAAAGATTTAGTTTTCAATCTTACATATTCGCTTAATTTGTAAATTTGATCAGTATTATTGGGTGATATTTGTTTGTATTTTGAAAATTCTTTTAAAATTAATAATTTTTTTAAAATCACATGAATTGACCAAAAACTAATTTTTTTTTTTAAAAAAAGATCAACAAGTTCATCATTACAACTTACTATCACTGTTTCGAAAAGTGAGATTTTTTTAGGTAAATACTTCAAAATATTAATTGATGGAAATTTTTTTAAATTAATTTTTTCAAATGCTAGATTGTTAAGTTCTGTTGGGCCCAAATTTTTAGTATTCATTTTTTTAAGTGAGTTATCATAAATTGAATTAAAAATAGGAATTGTCATATTTGTATCGTGTATTAAAAGTTTAGTTATGCCATTATTAAATTTTACTATAGCATGAACTAATGATTGTGGATGTATTAATATTTTAAATTTTGTTCTATCTAGATTAAATATTCTTTGAGCTTCAATTAATTCAAAGACTTTATTCATCATTGTCGCTGAATCTACTGAAATTTTTTTTCCCATAGTCCAATTTGGATGCTTAACTGCAAATTTTGGGGTGGCTTTTTTAATTTTATTTTTTTTCCAATTAAGGAAAGGTCCACCAGAAGCTGTTAACGTTATCTCTTCGACTGTTTGAATTTTTTTATTTTTTAGCAAGTACCATATTGAAAAATGTTCTGAGTCTACAGGAATAAATTTAGTATTATTTTTTTTTAATTCTTTTTTTATTAAATTCCACGCGCATATAATTGACTCTTTGTTAGCTATAGCAACATTTTTAGTGTATTTAATTATATCTAGAGTAGGTTGCAAACCAGATAATCCGGAAATTGCAGATATGGTGTAATCAATTTTTTTATTAAATTTTTTAAAAAAATCATCAAAACTATTAAAAATATTTATTCTTTTAAATTTTTTTTTTAATTTTAAATAATAGTTTATATTATTTATTACTAAGTTCCTTGGTTTCAGTTCTCTAATTTGTTTTGTTATTTCTTTTAAATTTTTGTTTGAGGATAATAAAACTACATCAAAATTTTTTTTATCTTTTTTAATTATTTCAACAGTAGTTTTGCCTATTGAACCAGTTGAACCAAGAATTGCTATTTTTTTTTTCATTTAAAGAAAATCTGTTAATAAAATTATATATGAAAATGGAAATGCAAATATCATTCCATCAACTCTATCTAATAAACCTCCATGTCCAGGAATAATTTTTCCAGTATCTTTAATTTTTGATAATCTTTTAAAATAAGAAATAATGATATCCCCTAACTGACTTATACTTGAAACCAAAAGTACAAAAATAAACCAATTAATTGGTAGGTCTCCTTTTTCCAACATATCATTCGCAAAAATTGTTATAGATATTATTGATAATAAGTATCCGCCTATCATGCCTGCATAAGTTTTATTTGGGCTAAATTTTGTTAATTTTGGTCCTTTAAATATTTTACCAAAAACATAACCACCTATGTCTGTTGACACACATATTATTGTTATAAATAATAAAAACCAATAATCGTTACTTGGATTAATTCTAAGTTTATAAATAGTATAAAAAGAAAAAATTAAAAAAATAAATCCAAATATATTATAAGATTTTTTTTTACTCATCATATGCCATTCGTAAGAAGTAACAAAAAAGCAAAGTGAAATAAAAAAAATAAAAAATAAGGATCCTTTAATTATAAAAAAAAGTGCTAGTGGAATTAAAATGATTGAACTTAATATTCTATAAATTGTTTCATTTTTCATTAAATATTACCGTAGTTTCTCTTTGTTTTTCTAAATATTTTTAATACTTTATTGTAATCTTTTTCATTGAAATCTGGCCATAATTTCTTTTCAAAGAATATTTCAGAATATGCCAATTGCCATAGTAAAAAATTACTTAATCTATTGGTGTTTCCTGTTCTAATTAAAATATCTGGCTCTGGAATATTTGACGTATATAGATTTTTTTCAATATTTTTGACGTTTATATTTAATTTATTTCTATTTACTTTTTTAAATGTATTAATCAGTTCTGATTTTGAACCATAATTAAGTGCCAAGTTAACTTGAAGTCTATTGTTTTTTTTAGTTAATTTTTCAGATTTTTTAAGTTTTTTTTTAAGTTTATTATGAAAAATATTAATATTACCAATAATCTTTAATTTTATATTATTCTTGTTAAATTCACTTATTTTTTGATCAATAAAACTATCTAACAAGTTTAACAAAAATTTAATTTCTTTTTTAGGTCTTTTCCAATTTTCAGTTGAAAATGCAAAAAGTGTTAGATAATTAATTTTATTTTTAATTGATGATTTAATTATTTTTTCAACTGTATTTAAACCTGCACGATGACCTAAATTTCTCGATTTTTTATGTTTTATGCCCCATCGACCATTTCCATCCATTATAATGGCCACATGTTTTATTGGGTTCATATTGTCATAATTTCTTTTTCTTTTGCACTTACTTTATCATCAATTTTTTTTATGTGATCATCTGTAAAAGTTTGCACTAATTTTTGAAATTTTTTTTCTTCATCTTCACTAATATCTTTATTTTTTAATAAATTTTTTAGATTGTCATTTGCTTCTCTTCTTATATTTCTTATAGAAATTTTACTTTTTTCACCTATAGTTTTGATCATTTTTTTAATTTCATTTCTTCTTTCTTCGCTCAAATCTGGAATCGGCAATCTAATTAATTGACCATCAATTTGAGGGTTTAAACCTAAATCCGACTTTCTAATTGCTGAATCTATTAATGAAACATTATTTTGATCCCAAACTTGAATATTTATCATTCTTGCTTCTGGAGTTGTTATACTTCCTATTTGATTTATTGGCATTTTTTGTCCGTAAACATCAACTTTAATTAAATCAAGCATATTTGAATTTGCCCTGCCGGTTCTTAATGAACCTAGTTCTTTTGTGAACACGTCAAATGTTTTATCCATTTTTTGATTATAATCATTTTCCTTAAACATTTAATCACCAATCTTTAGTCGATAAAAATCTTTTATTTTTAAATCGTTGATACTAAGGTCCTTTAAAATATCCTGTACCTTTTTTTTTGGTTCCATAACCCATTGTTGGGTTAGTAAAGAGTTTTCTTCTTTAAACTTAGTGAGTTTACCTAAACTTATTTTTTTTATAATATCGTCTGGTTTCCCTGTATTTTTTAGTTCTTCGCTTATTAATGAGATTTCTTTTTCTAAAATATTTTTATCTATACTTTTAGCATCAAGTGCTAAAGGATTTGATGCCGCAATATGCATGGAAAGCTGCTTTCCAAAATTTTTTAAATTATCAGACATATCTTTCGTTTCTAATGAAACAACAACAGCTAATTTAGATAAATTATCTTTTACCACTGCGTGTAAATAGTTAAAATTTTTAGAACCATTGTGGTTAAATGTTTTTGTTCTTCCAATTGTAATTTTTTCGCCAATTTTAGAAATTAATGCAACTAAATTTTCATCTACAGTTTTATTGTTTTTCATTTGTGATTTTTTTAATATTTCTATATTAGAGTTATTTAAATTATTTAGTTCGCTTAATTCTTTTACAAAATTAATAAAATCTTCATTTTTAGCTACAAAGTCAGTTTCGCAATTAACTTCTATTAGTGACAATTTATTTTCATCACCACTTAAAGCAACAACTCCTTCATTTGCTATTCTTGACATTTTTTTTGAAGCTTTAGAAATGCCTTTGACCCTTAATATTTCTACTGCCTTATCTAAATCTCCTTTTGAATCCTCTAAAGCAGCATTACAGTCTTTGAAGCCAGCGCCTGTAGATTTACGTAATTGCTTTACTTTTTCTATATCACTCATATTGATTAATTTAATTGAGATTTTTCTTCTGAATTTTTTTTTCTTTTTTTAAATCTTCAGTTTTCACATTATTTTCTATTTTTTCTTCAGATTTTTTTGGTGATACATTTTTTGCATTTTGAATAGTTTCATTGATTAATGAACAGTATAAATCTATTGATCTTCTTGCGTCGTCATTTCCTGGTATTGGAAAATCAATTCCTGCGGGATCAGAGTTAGTGTCTAATATAGCAATTATAGGTATTCCTAATTTAATTGACTCTTTAATTGCGAGCGACTCATAATTTGTGTCTATAACAAACACTAAGTCTGGGATTTTTTTCATTTCAGAAATACCTCCCAGTGATCTTTGAAGTTTGTCTCTCAACACGCTCATTTTTAACAATTCTTTTTTTGTAAAACCACGATTTTCAGATTTTAAATCTAAATTAATTTTTTCAAGTTTTTTTATTGAGTTTGATATAGTGCCCCAATTAGTTAACATTCCTCCCAACCATCTGTAATTAACAAAATATTGATCAGTATTTTTTGCAAGTTCAGCAATAGCTTCGGATGCTTGTTTTTTAGTTGAAATAAATAAAATTTTTCCATTATTTGCTATTGTTTCATAAACTTTTTCTAGCGCAACATTTGCTAACTCGAGTGTCTGAGTTAAATCTATTATATGGATTGAATCTCTTTTTCCAAAAATATATTTTTTCATTTTTGGATTCCATCTAAGTGTTTTATGACCTAGGTGAACTCCTGCTTCTAATAATTGCTGTATTGTTAAACTTGGTATTTTCATATTTATTCCCGGTTGTGCCACCACAGCTATTTCCACTTAAGGACCGGAGGTATAAAACCACAAGCTGTGTGCGTTTTAATTTAGATGGTTATTTACAAATTATTTATGGAATAAACAAGTGTTTTTTAATAAATAGTAGCTGAAATATCTTGATTTTTAATAATATTTAGTAATTTTCTATCGACAAATCTTTTATTTTTTAGCTTAAATACAAATTCTTCTTTTCCGTTGACAAACTTAATTTTAACATCTGTCTTACCATCACTTTTTATTAATTCTGAAATCTCTTTCATCTGTTCTTGTCTTGTAATTTTAAGTTCTATTCCAGATATCGGTTTAGTATATAAATCTTTAAGAGATACAATTTTTTTAACATTTACTCTTTTAAATCTATTTTCATCTTCAATAATATTTTTAGTTAAAGTCATTAAAATAGAATTACCTTCAATCAATATATTTCTATTCTGTTCTAGTAAATCTGAAAAAATAAACAGTTCAAACACTCCAGTTAAATCTGTAAGTTTAATTACAGCATAACTGTTTCCTTTGGTAGTTTTTCTTTCCTGTATTTTCAAAAGAGTGGCTGCAACATTGCTCTCTTTAATTTCAATATTAGAACTAAATTTATCAAATTCCATAATTTTATAATCACTATAAATATCTTTAAATTGATTTAATGGGTGATCAGAAATATAAAAACCAACAGCTTGAAACTCTTTTGTTAAACGCTCTTCAAAATTCCAATCCTCTTTGGATAAAATAAAATTTTCCTCGCTTGATTCATTAGTGTTAAAAAGATCAATTTGATTTGTTATTTTGTTATCAAAAATATTTTTTGATTTTTGAATTAATTTAGGAATTGAATCATAAATAGACTGTCTATTTTTATTAATTGAATCAAATGCTCCTGATTTTACCAAGCCTTCTAATTGTAATTTATTAATATCTTTAGGATTAACTCTATTAATAAAATCACTTATAGAAGTAAATTCACCATTTTTTTCTCTTTCTTTAACTATATTTGACACTGATTCATAACCTACATTTTTAATTCCTCCTAAAGCATAATAAAAATATTGATTTGTAGATTTAAAATCAGCAAAACATTTGTTTATGTCTGGTCTTATAATTTCTATGTTTAATCTTTTTAATTCTTCGTAAAATTCACCTAATTTATTTTGGTTTGATATATCCATAGTCATTGAAGCTGCAAAAAATTCATTAGGATAGTATGTCTTCAAATAAGCTGTTTGATATGAAATAATTCCGTATGCAGCTGCGTGACTTTTGTTAAAACCATATTCAGCAAATGGTTCGATTTTTAAAAATATACCGGCAGCTACATCTTTTTTAATTCCATTATTTACTGCCCCTTCAATGAATTTTTCTTTTTGTTTTTCTAATTCAGCTCTTTTCTTTTTTCCCATTGCTTTTCTTAAAATATCTGCTTGCCCTGCC
>MDSV01232538.1_pt1 | contig 11013 bp, 12 predicted proteins | sample 810851 | NCBI WGS metagenome assembly MDSV01 (sample SAMN05326640, study PRJNA326480) | marine metagenome | isolation source: seawater | place: Atlantic Ocean: North East | collected 2012 | reverse complement strand
GAAACTAAATAGAGGAAAATATATAATAAAAAGTGTTGCTTTTTGTGCAAACGATTGCAAAGATGCAACTATGGTTACGTTGAATAATTGAAAACAGGGTTGATTAATGACAACGATAATAGAATCCAAGGGTATGACGATATCTTATGATTTACATCGCGAGAGAAAAAAACTTATTGCCCTGAGTGATATTAGCTTAAAAGTTCAAAAAGGAGAATTTGTTGTTCTTGTAGGCCCATCAGGTTGCGGCAAGACAAGTTTTATAAACGCGGTCTCAGGTTTGATTAACCCCATGTCGGGAACGGTGGAAGTGCGTGGAAAAATAGTCACGGGGCCGGGGCCAGACAGGGCAATGGTATTCCAGGACTATGCCTTGCTTCCTTGGCGAACCGTTGAGGCAAATGTCAGGATGCCATTCGAATTTCAGAACCTAGGCCTATCCGAAGCAGAAAAGAATGCACGTGTAAAAGAGTGTCTTCAACTAGTTGATTTGACGGGCTGGGAGAAATCTTTTCCATATGAACTCTCTGGTGGAATGAAGCAGCGAGTTGGAATTGCCCGTGCTCTGATAACTCATCCTGATATTCTTCTTGCGGATGAGCCATTTGCAGCGATAGATGCAATGACCCGAGAGGCAATGCAAGCTGAAATGGAACGAATCGTAATGGAGACGGGTCAAACGTGCGTGTTTATTACGCACTCAATAGATGAAGCAATATTGCTCGGAGATAGAGTTATTGTAATTTCGTACCGGCCAGGAAAAATTAAGGAAGTGGTTAACGTCAACTTTCCACGACCGAGAATGAGTAATTCTGAAGTCAAAACTTCAAAAGAATATGCAGAACTTCGAGATCATATTTGGAATTTAGTGAAAGACGAAGCCTCGCAGACCAACAGAGGAGAGTAAAAATGGTGGCTACAAAAAATAAGTCCCTGCAGCAATTTGATACGGATGATCCAAATCGAATTCAAGATGTGGGTTGGACTTTTCGAGAAATATGGCGTCGCACGCGCGGTATAGTTGTTGTATCGATCAATCTAATTACTTTCTTCATTTTGTGGGAACTATTAACAGTTTATGGCGAAATAAATCCATTATTTTTGCCAAGAGCCTCCGATATGTTTGGAGAGTTATGGGTTGGTTTAACGACCCGAGCCCCCGAGGGAGCTGTATTCTCTGGAAGTATACTGGATCATTTTTTACATAGCTTTAATAATTTAATGTTTGGATTAGCTATCGCATGTGTGATTGGAATTCCTGGCGGATTGTTAATGGGAGGAAACAAATATATTGAGTCGATTTTAAGCCCTTACGTCTGGGCATTAGCTTCATTGCCAAGAATTGCTCTTGTACCGTTGTTCATTTTGTTCCTTGGTTTTACGACAAAAATGCAAGTTACAATAATAGTTATATCGGCAGTTTTTCCAATTATGATTAATTCATGGGCTGGCGTTAAAACGACCGAAAAGTCGTTATTAGCAGCCGCACGTGTTTTTGGGGCTAATAGAGTACAATTATATGTAAAGGTTGTTTTACCTTACACATTACCATTTATTATTTCCGGTATTCAACAGGGTATTGGAAGAGGTTTGATTGGGGTTGTTATTGCTGAGCTTTTTGGTGGTTCGAATGGCTTGGGGTACCTCATTCAGAGGTCCGCGGATACATTTAACACCGCCATGACATTCGCTGTCTTGTTATTACTTATTGTGATGTCACTTTCGCTAATAAATTTTACGAGATGGTTAGAAGCGTACGTGGCTCCGTGGCGAAACGTGAACCATATTTAGAATAAATTCAATTTGCAAACCCAAAGGGAGGAAAAAAATGGCGTTAAAAAAGCAAAAAACACAAGTATTATTACCTAGGAGAGAAGTATTACTTTCTGGTTCTTTAGGAGCACTGGGAATGGCTATCGGAGCTTCTGCTCTTCCGTTTAAGGGAGCATTTGCTATGGATGCTGCAGCGGTGCAATCTAGCGTTAACAAAATTCGCATGGCTGATTGGAATCCTAATTACGCAGCACAGTGGTCTTGGCGACTTGCGCAGTTTAAAGGGTTTTTTGAGGACGGCGGGATAAACGAAATTGAATTCTTCCTGACGGACACCTACTTTCCTGGATTAATTGGAGGTAGTCTAGATGTTGCTCATTCAGACGTTGATGTGTTATTTGGTTCAGCCGCGGCAAGTGGCGCCCCGCTAAAATTGCTGAGTGTTTATCGAGATAAAGAGTGGTGGATTATGGGTGTCGGTAAAGGAATTGAGACGTTTGAGGATCTCAAGGGCGGCAAAGTGTCCGGTGGCGGTCTAGGTGGGCGTAACACCTGGATACAGCGGCAAATCTTAATTGAAAATGGAATTGATCCTGATAAGGACGTTGAGATGGTTCCTATGAAGGGGGGGTCAGATGGTCGTATGAAGGCAATAATTGCTGGAGTTCTACAAGGTGGATCTGTATTTCCACGTCACGAAAAAGGGCTAAAAGATAACGGTGGAAAATTCATATCTGCTGTCATTAAAGAAGTTCCTCAAGAAGGATTTATTACAAATATGGAGTGGGGTGCTAAAAATGAGGATGCTTTGTATGCTTGGCAATACGCTGAGTTAAAAGCGCGTCAATGGCTGCATGATCCTGCTAACAAAGAGTCGGCTTATGCTGAAATGCGGGCGAAAGGCTTTGATATTCCTCCTGAGTTTGAGGCTCAATATGAAACTGAGTTAAACCAGATATGTAAAGACGGTGGGTTTACTGAGGCGTCGATGGATAGTTTCGCGCAAGGTGTGAGAGATCTGGGCCAAGTGCCATCAGATTTTGACTGGCGCGACGCAGTTGATCTGCGGTTTCTACATGCAGCTCAGGATGCATTAGGAATGTCACGTAGACCTTCATAAACCAATTTAGGAAAAGATCGGGGTTAAAATATTTTAGCCCCGATTTTCTTTTCAAGGGTGTCGATGTTGGCTTAAGATGAGAGAATAACAATGGGCATGCTAATAAACGGTGAATGGGACTCAGATGCAAAAGGCACTACAGCTTCCGATGGCAGTTTCGTTAGGGTGGAATCCCCCTATAGAAAGTTTGTTACAAGTCCATCGACTGGTACATATCCTGCTGAGAGAAACAGATATAATTTAATTGTTTCGTTGGCCTGTCCGTGGGCTCATAGGACGCTTATTTATAGGTCTTTATTAAACCTAGAGGACTGTATTGATGTATCGGTAGTTAATCCGATAAGTTACCCTAATGGGTGGACTTTTGAAAGCTTCGAGAATGTAGTGAACAAAACCGGGAGAGATTTAAGGTATCTACGAGACCTATATCTTTATGTCGATAGTAACTTTACTGGTAAAGTCACTGTACCTACTCTTTGGGATAAGAAAACACACACAATTGTAAACAACGAGTCCTCTGAAATAATAAGGATGATGGATGGTCCATTTTGTGAACTCATAGGAACGCCGAGTGGTACAATGTTGGGTGGATATCCGCTCTCCAAAATTGATGAAATGAACGAATTTGTTTACAAGGGTCTAAACAATGGTGTTTACAGAGTGGGTTTTGCTACAACCCAGACTGCCTATGATAAAGGCGTTGACTTGCTTTTTCAAACTTTAGATCATTTAGAGCAACTTTTTAGCAAAACTGATTTTCTACTTGGTGACAAAGCTTGCGAGTGCGACTGGCGTCTTTTAACTACCTTAATTAGGTTTGATACTGTCTATTATTACCATTTCAAATGTAACCGCAGAAAATTAAGTAGTTACGAAAATCTGTCAAAATATTTAGAGCGACTTTCAAGTATTCCAAAAATTCGACAAACTATATTTCAAGATCATATCATTGATCATTATTATTTGTCACATTTAAAGATAAATCCTTTTGGCATCATACCAATTGGAGTAAGAAATCTTATGTAAACTAGAGGAAAAAACATGCTGACTTTATATCATTATGATAGATCGACGGCAGCGCAGCGAGTTCGCCTTGGTCTTGAGGAAAAGAAAATAGACTGGGTTAGTGAGATTGTAGATACTGCTATGGGTGACGCCACTAAAAGACCAGATGGCTTTCACAAGTTAAACCCAAAAGGGCTTATACCGTTGTTGGTTCATGATGGATTTGCTCTTCCCGAGTCGACCTTAATCCTTGAATACTTAGAGGAAGCTTTCCCCGACCATTTTACATTAACACCTAAATCTCCTCAGGACCGCGCAAGAATGCGGCTATGGATGCGTCGTATTGAAGATGGAATCCATGTTGCCAGTAGAACAATTGGAGTATGTATTGTTAATCGCTTTATTTACAAAGAGGCGGATAAATTGAAACTTTCTGAATACTACGCTAAAATGCGCGATGAAACTCGTAAAAATAATGATCAAATTAATACAGAATTGGGTTTAGAGTCGCCACTTTTGAAACCCTCCGTTATTGCATTTAAGAATCTTTTCAAGGATATGAATGAACAACTTTCGAAAACGCCCTGGTTAGCCGGCGAAAACTATTCAATTGCTGATATTTCCTTGGTTGTTTATTTAACAAGAATGACATCTTTTCAAATGGCACCTCTCTGGAAAGACTTTACTTATCTACAAAATTGGTTTGAAAAGATTAAGGCTCGAGATGCATACAAAAGAGCAGTTGATGATTGGGGGGATGTTACGGAGCAGCGACGCCGAGAGAATGGAATCGAGGCCTATCCAATATTAGAACAATATTGGCATGGTAAATAAAAAATATCTTTTTTGTGAATTCTGGTCAAAGTAGATCAATTTATCACATATTTTGGACTTTTATTTAAGATAAAGTCTAGAATATTTTGCCAGCTTCTGTTGAAAAGTTCATTCCAGGCTTGAGATGTTACTCCTGCTATATGAGGAGTAAGCATCAATCTATTTATTTGAGGCTTGGGTACCATAAATAAAGGGTTGTCGGGAGATGGTGGCTCGCTTGAATAAACATCGACTACTGCTCCTCCAATTTTGGAATCGGTTATCGCTTTAGCTAATGCTAGCTCATTTACTATTCCACCCCTTGCCGCGTTAATAAGAATACTATTTGGTTTCATTAATGCTATTTCAGCTGAATCTATAAGATTAGTCGTACTTTCAGATTTCGGTGTATGTATTGAGACAATATCCGATTCTCTTAAGAGGTTACTAATGTCAGTTTTTTTAATTTTTGGCTCATCTAAGAATTTAGTATCTGTGAGCAATGGATCATAGACAAGAATTTTGCAGCCTGACTTCCTGAAAAAACTTGCAGTGCACTTACCAATATTTCCGTATCCTATGATACCCACTGTCATTCCATCTAAGGAGTTCATTTTGGTTTTAATCATATTCACTCTAATATCACCATATTCTTGTGGGCTTGCTCCGGTTAAGCTGAGGAGCTGCCGGGAAACTAAAATTGCACCGGTATGACAATATTCGGCAACAGCTTGGTCACTTCCACCAGATATGTTGCAAACATTAATATTTTTCTCTCGTAATTTGTTTACCTCGAGCCTATCAAAACCGGCTCCCGTTATTTGAACCATTTTGATATTTGTACCAGCAAAAAACGATGTTTTAATTTTTTTCCCGACAGCTGGGATCACTAGAGCCTTACAATTAACTTTTAAATGTTCTATCTCAATATGATCCTCTGCCAAGTCTTTATAGTGAACTTGCAAATTTTTGGGCGGGATAACTCCGACATCTAAAAAATCTTGTTTTGGTCGAAGGCACAGTATTTCGGGAATTGCTTTTGAATATGACAATAAATTTCTTTCTTCTGGCGCACTAAGTTGAATTTTCTGACTCTATAAGCTCCACGTTCTTTTCAGGAAAAAAGCATATTAGTTTCAAATCGTTGGTTCCGATGTTTTCAGTATAGTGGTGCTCTCCTTTTGAAATCAAAATAGTATCACCAGCTTGGATTTTATATGTGTGTCCTCCTGAGTGTGTCAGACCGTGACCTGACAAGACGTAAATGCACTCCTCACAATTTGGGTGAAAGTGCGGCTTTCTCTTATTCGTGATTGGTTTTGATGGATTGATAACCACGTATCTTAACGAAACCTTTTCAGATGGGTCCTTGCTACCAATTAACTCCCTGGATAGCCGCCCAGGCAAATTAAGTTTTCTTGCGTCTTGGAGTTTTGATATAAAAGTCATTTTTTTAAAGATCTTAGCTTTTTAGGAGAACCCTGTGTTTGTTCAAGTAATTCTAGAATTTCTTTTGCTTCTTTGGCAATAGCGCTGGAAACTGCTCGTAGCATTTTTGTTCCTTTTTCAATTGTCGCGAATTCAGGCTTTCCGTACCAACCTGAGGGCGCTATAGTTCTAATATCGGTTAGAATTGGTTGGTACGCCTTTGTCCGCCTTAGTTTATCCATTTTGGAACCAAAATTGTGATCTGAAGCCTCTGAAATTCTGTCTAAATGAACAAGCTCTGGTCGATGAGAAAGTACAGCCAAAGCTTCAATTTCTCCTCCATGAGTTAAGCCTCCACACTCGGAGCCATACATCTCTGCCGCTACGTAACAAGCTTGAGCGATTAGCACTGATAAGCCGATTTCTCTATGTAAGCGTTCACAGGTAATTGACAGTGCTGGTATGTTCCCTTCATGCCAGTTGATTACAAGAAGTTGTTTTGCGCCGTGAGTTGCCGCTGAATTGCATATATCAAATATTAGGTTACTATAGGTGTTGGGAGAAAGTGATATCGTTGACTCATATGGCATATGCATTGGTGTTACGCCTACTGAGCCGCCAGGAAGGATAAGGCCATTCATTAATCTCGCAACCTCTTCTGCTATCGCCTCCGCTGCAAAAATATCAGTTCCTGCTGGCAAGTGGGCGCCATGTTGCTCCACGCTACCGGTGGGAAGAATAACCAAAGGGTTTTCCTTTAAGGTCTTGGCAATTTCTGGTTGGGTCAAATTTTCAAACTTACGACTAAGAAATTTCATTTAATCATTCTTTCTAATTCTGACCAGACTAGATATTCTGCTTCGCTTTGTTAAGCGTGTTTTCCACCGAGATAAGCCTTCCGCTTTCATCTATTGATTTAAGTGCCGCCATAACTACTGCAACCGCTACATTGCCGTCATGGGCAGTTAGCTGGTCAATTTTTTTTGATCGACAAGCCGCAGCAAAAATTTCTAATTCGTCTAGAAACATATTTCCCGGGGGTATACTTAACTCTTCCTTTAATCCAAAACCATCAATACCTCTCTGTATGTAAAGTGAAGACGACTTGTGAAGATTGTCAGGATTATCCCATGAGGAGAAATCTAATTCATGATGAATAAGGCCATTTTGACAGAAAGCTCTTACTGAGAAAATTCCTGGGGAAGTCCAGGAGCTACCTACGTAACCTAAAGCACCATTTTTAAACTTAATTGTTGTCATTGATTGGTCATCTACTTCAGCTCCTACGGGCGAAAGTTTTGAAGCTATCGAAGAAACAGAATCAATTTCGCCTCCTAGGTAGTGCAGAATATTAAATTGATGAATCGCTAATTGAGATAATGGCCCACCTGGTGCTCTTTTACGATACCATCGCCACGTATCTGGGCTTAGCGTTAAAGCTCTCTCATTGGAAAAGTTACTTTCAACAAAACACAGGCGACCGATTTCTTCGCTATCGATAAATTTCTTAATAATGGTCACACCTTTTAATAGTCTTGCACTGTGGCCCACAACCATGACGATATCATGCTTTTGCTGTAATCTTTCCATTCGCAGACCATCTTCTAGCGTATTAGAGATAGGTTTTTCCGTATAGACATGCTTACCGGCCGCAGCGATTTTTTCTGCAACTGGATAATGTTGCTCGTTCGGCACGGTAATAATGACTCCCTCTATATTTGGATTACTGAGCATTTCTTCTATAGTATCGTAAGTTTTTATATTAAACTCCTCTGAAAAGCTTTGGCGGTTTTCCACAGACCTGCTATGTCCAGCAATAATTTTCAGTTTTCTGGATTGTTTTGCGGCGTTTGTCAAAACTCTTGCCCAGCGGCCTAAACCAACTATTCCAATGTTGACTAGTGACGGGTTCATTATTTACACCTGTTTCTCTGTAAAATATGTTAAAAGAAAGTTTTTTATATTATCGTATTATTGTAGTATAGTATTACCAAAATATTTTGCAATAGTAGAGCTAATGGAGTATAGACTTAGCTATGTTGAACCAGAAAGTATTGCGCCAAGCAGCGCCGTTAAGACTCCAGGTTGTTGAAAAAATACGCAGCTCAATTATCGAAGGTCGCTTTTTGCCAGGCACGAGAATCAAAGAGCGGCAATTGATTGAAATGCTCGATGTATCTCGAACAGTGATTAGGGAGTCGCTCCGGCAATTAGAGAGCGAAAACCTCATAATAATAGAACCTCAGAAAGGTCCAAAAGTAAAAGAAATAAGTTTAATTGAGGTAGCAGAAATTTATCAAGTCAGAAAAGCATTGGAAGTCTTAGCTGTGCAGCAATTTATTCAGAACGAGAATGACAGGGGATACAGAATGTTAAAAAAGGCGCATGAAATTTTGGTAAATGCATTTGATGAGGATGATCCAAAGGGTTTGTATGAGGCTAAGAATAATTTTTTTAAAGTTATTTTTGAAAGATGTGGTAACAATATATTGAAAGATTTGTTGGAAGCGCTGTCGTCACAATTATGGAGACTCCGTATTATGGGTTTGTCGCATCCAAATCGAAATCCCGAAAGACAGGAACGGAGCAAAAACAATCTGCTGGCACTATACAATGCAATAACTGCCTGTGATATTAATCGCGCCGAGTCTGTTATGAAGATTGAAGTAGATGATGCTAGGGACGAAGCTTGTCGCCTTGTTTCTGCCTAATTTGTTTGAGGGCTTTTAATTGTCTAATTTATTTTTTTCGGCATTGCTGGTTTTCCCCGACTATTTGTCTCAGGCAATAATAATTTTTTTAATTTTTGTAAGTTTTATTACGTCCCTTATTTCCGCGATTGTAGGTTTGGGTGGTGGCGTTATTTTACTCGGAATTTTTGCACTGGTTTTGGATCCGATAGCAATTATTCCTGTACATGGAGTTGTCCAAGCTGCTTCAAATGCAGGGCGGTTAATCACTTTGATAGGCCGAGTTCATACTCCTATTATAATACCTTTTGTCCTTGGGAGTTGTCTTGGTGCAAGTATGGGAGGATTTACTTTTGCTCAAATTAATCCAGACTTCGTTCAGCTATTTGTTGGAATATTTATAATTCTTACGGTGTTCAAATTATTTCCTACAATAAAAACAAAGCATTTGGCCTTGATAGGAGTGGTTTCTAGCTTCATAACTATTTTGGTCGGCGGTGCAGGTTCGTTTGCTGCTGCAGTTGTAAATTCTATAAGACTTGAGAAATTAAGTCATATCGCTACTTTAGCTTTCATGTTGTTGACACAACATTTCATAAAAGTGATCGTATTCGGGTTTTTAGGTTTTGCATTTGCTCCCTATGCCTCGTTGATAGGATTAATGGTATTATCTGGATTTATGGGAACCCTGATAGGCCGATTGATTGTGGTGCGTATCAATGAGGACATATTTCGAAAGATTCTAAACATATTCTTGGTCTGCTTAGCTGTGAAGCTGATTCTAGGGTCTATAATGGCTGCGCTTTAACGCCCCATTTATAAAGTCGAGTGTTTGGCTTATTCGGGACCAGCATATTTTCCTGCATTAGCAGGATAAAGTGCCTTGACTATTTTAAAATGTGAGATGTCTACGGTTGCGTCCATATGCAGAAAAATACTTGCATCCCTCATCAATTTTTCAATACCTGCGTCGAGCATTGCTCCCATCCCGCCATGTAGTTCCATAGCATTCTGACAGACTTTCAAAACTTCCTCGGAGGCGTAAACTTTCGCCATGTTGCACAATGCTTCTGCGTCGGGGCTTTTTGTATCGACGGACTTTGCAGCTTGCATTACCAACGATCTAAGCGCTGCTATTCTTGTTGCCATATCTGCAAGCCTACTTGCGACTGCTTGGTGTTTAATTAGTAATTTGCCCCCTCTTGAATAAGTTTGCACAAATTCTGCTGTCCTTTCAAGTGCTGCCTGTCCTACACCTAAGTTTTTTGCTGCTTGGATAATTTTTCCAGGTTTAAAGTAAATTCCAGCTGAGGGTAATGCTTTATGCTCAATTAAAATATTTTCGTGCGGAATCATACAATTTATAAGCTCTAGCTCACCATTATTCATAAAACGACATCCAACTGTTTCGTTGCACCGAACAACATTTAATCCTGGCGTGTCTCTAGGCACAATAAATGATGAGGTCCCATCTTGCATTCCGAAACCAGGCTTCGTGTTTGCATAAATAATATACAGGCTGGCATCAAAACCGTTACTGATGTAATGCTTCCTACCATTAAGAACCCAACCCTTTTCTGACTTAACGGCTTTAGTATCCATTGCAGATTCTGGAGCATTGTATCCTAACCAACGATCGGAGGCGCCTTTTGGTTCAGTAAGTGCATGTGCAAACAAAAAACCAGGATCATCTTGTATTTTTGAAAACCAGTAGCGGCTAACTTCCTCTTTAGCTAATTCTCTCAATAGGACTGAAACTTTCCAGTTCTGAACCAGTTTATCAGCTAGACCTGAGTCTCCTCTAGCCACTTCCTCGGAAATAATAGCAAACGTTCTGACTTCAGTCACGGTATCTAAAGATAAGCCACCAAATTTTGCTGGGATCCCTAAAGTCCTAATTCCTATCTTGTCACTTTCTTCAAGTATGCTGTGAGGCAATCGACCCTCTGGATCCATAGTCCATTCTTGACGCCAATTTTCTTTGATGAATGGAATTACAGACCGATCGACGAATCTTCGACATGCATCTCTCATCAATATTTGCTCTTCTGTTAGATCTTGGTCAAAACTTTTCATTTTACACTGGTCTCACATAGGCCTACGTTTAAAAGCAATATTTACACTAGCATGCAAACGATTGCACTGCAATCACATAATATGTTCTTTGTTGCTCTTCAAACTGAT
>MDSV01020285.1_pt1 | contig 11014 bp, 16 predicted proteins | sample 810851 | NCBI WGS metagenome assembly MDSV01 (sample SAMN05326640, study PRJNA326480) | marine metagenome | isolation source: seawater | place: Atlantic Ocean: North East | collected 2012 | reverse complement strand
TGATAGAACAATATCAGAGCAACCATATGCAGGTGTATTATTTAAATCACAAAATGGTACTACATGGACTGCTGACCAAAACGAAGATATTAAATTTAAACTAAAAAGATGTGAATTTGATGTTACAAATAATGGTGCAATCACATTGACTAACGATAGTTTACCAACAAGAACATTAAAAAATAATGCTTTAAGAACAACAAACGGTTCAAAAGTAATTAGAGTTTTCCATCCAAATCATGGTATGCACGGCGCAGACAATAATGTTACTATTTCTGGCATAGCTAGTGGTACATACAATGGTCTTGCACACTCAGATATAAACGGAACATACACAAGTCTTACAAACATAACTTTAGATAGTTATGATATTACATCCGGCAGTTCATCAAATGCAAACGCAACAGGTGACATTGGTGGTACAAGTATTACAGCAACACAAAATAGAGTTTATGATGTATTGAATTTGAGTATTCAAACTATGACAGTACCGGATACTTCAATAGGTTATGCTATTAGACCTACAACTGCTAAATCAATTCATGGTTCAGAATCAGAATTTACTTTAACAGCTTATGCTAACAGACAATCAGTTGTTGCAAACGATAATATTTACTTTACTGCTCCTCAAATGGTTGCAAGTGATATTAACCAAACGAATGAAATGTCTGGAAATAAATCACTATTTGTACAAGTAGATTTAGCTTCAACAAATACAAGATTATCTCCTGTAATAGATTTACAAAGAATGAGTGCATTTACAATTCAAAACAGATTAAATCAACCTACAAATAGTAATACTCCAAATTTTGTTGATGATGACCAACCATCAGGTTCTTCTACAGCTGCTATATATTGTACAAGACCTATAAGTTTGGAAAATCCTACAACAGCATTAGATGTTAGATTAACTCAAAATGTTCGTTCATCTTCAAGTGTAAGAGTATTCTATAGAGCAACTTCAGCTGAAGAAGTTAGAAATATTGATGACTTAGGTTGGATTGCATTTAACGGAGATGGTAGTGAAGATGTTACAGTAACACCGGCTGAAGACGCAGGCACATTTAAAGAATACAAATATAGTGCAAGTTCTATAGGAGAGTTTTCAGCATTTCAAATCAAAATAGTTATGAAAGGTACAAACTCAGCGTATCCACCAGTAATTAAAGATTTGAGAGGGATAGCATTGGCGGTATAAGATGGCAAGATTAAAAGTAGAAGGTTATACAAGTTTAGAGAGAGAAGTTTACTCTAATGGTATTGTAAATACAAACAAAACCGACTATCAAGTTTATATGAATAGAGTTAAAAGTAGAGAACAACATGGAGACTCAATAAGAAATGCGGTCAAAGATATAAATAATTTAAAGGCCGAATTGAGAGAAATAAAAAATTTATTAAAGGAAATAGTAAAGTAAAATGGCGATTAGAAGCGTAGCAGTAACAGATACTTTAGAAACCCTAAGAACAAGATTTAATTCTTTGGGAACGGATACTGGTGATGTTGCAACATTAACAACCACAGCTACTAATATTTCAGCTGCTATTAATGAATTAAATAGTGCTGTAACAGCTGCCTTTACAATTAGAGATTCATCATCTACTGTACAACAAATTAGTTCAGGAGATGTATTTACATTTGCAGGTGATTCCAATATTACTGCTACTGTATCAGCGACAGATACTATGACAATTACACTAAATAGTACAATAAGTGGATTAAATAGTATTTCTGGTACTACAATCAACGCAACCACAACTCTAAATGAAAATAATGTCAGAGTTGCAACAAGACCTTTTGCTATTGCTCAGGCAATTGCTTTAGGTTAAACAAGGATTTTATTATAAATAGTATAAATAGAAGTATAAATAATAGGAAGAAACCATGGCAAACGATTTTAAAAGATTTACAGTAAGTTCAGCAGGCACAGGTACAGGCGCTTCAGGAAGTGCTCTATACAGTTGTCCAGCTGGTTCTGGTTCATCAGCCTTAGAAAGTATCGTTATCGGTATTACACTTGCAAATAAAACAACAACAGGTGTAACTGCTGATATTTACTTAGACGGATTTGATGGAACAGATACCTACATAGTTAAAAGTGCTACAATTCCTGCCGGCTCAGCTTTAGAGGTGATGTCTGGTAATAAAATTGTATTACAAAACTCAGGTTCAGCAGCTGATGTATTAAGAGTAACTTGTAATACAGGTTCGGCTCTTGACGCTACACTATCTGTATTAGAAGATGTATAATAACAAATAATAGGAAGTAATTAAGAATGCCTTATATTGCAACTAAACCAGGAACAGCGTTTAGAACATTTACCGATAAAGATGTTTTTAGTGGTAACGGTTCGACTACAACTTTCGATATGCAATTTGCAATTGCAGAAGCTGGGCAAAATGACCTACGAGTATTTGTTGGTGGCGTAGAAAAAATACCAGGAACAGATTTTACACTAGGCGTTGACGCAGCTGGCGATTATAAAAGAATTACATTTTCAAGTGCTCCTGCTAACGGTTCAAACAATATCGTAGTATTAAATCCAGGTACCGTTAAAGGTGGATTTGCTACAGTACAAGATAATGCCGTTACAGCTGCAAAATTAAATACAAACGCATACACAGGTCATACAGAATTAGCAGAAGCACCAGCAGACAATGATGTTTTAACATTATTTGATACATCTGCTAGTGCAATTAAAAAAATACAGAATTCAAACTTAGTAGGTACTGCCCTAATTACAGGTAAAACAGCATTAACAGGTGTAGCTAGTGATGACTTAGTTTTAATAAGTGACACCTCAGATAGTGGTAATTTAAAAAAAATTACTCAAACTAAATTATTAAATTTTCCTACTGTTTCAAGTGTATCTCCTACAAATTTAACTTCAGGTGACGGCACAGGCAATTATACTATTGTAATTACTGGTACAGGTTTTACAGGTGCAACAGGCAGTTTAATTAATGCTTCTGGCACAGCAATTGCTTTTGATTCATCTACAGTTAATTCTGATACACAAATAACAGGCGTAATTGCTAAATCAAGTGTACCAGGTTCAGGTGAACCTTATGATGTAAAAGTAGCTGCTGCTTCAGGTTTAGCGTCTACTTTAGATAATCAAATTAATGTTAACCAAGCTCCTGTATTTGTACAGGCTGCTGGTTCATTAGGTACATATAACATGAGCACAGCAATAACACCACTTACAATCGAGGCAAATGACCCCGAGTCAGGCGGTGCTGTAGGATTTGAAATATCAACTGGTTCTTTACCAGGTGGTTTAACAGGTGCAACTGAAAGTTCAGGTTTTACTATTTCAGGAACACCATCAGCTGTGAGTGCAGTTACAACATCAACTTTTACAGTAAGAGCGCATGATGTAGCTTCAAATGTTTCATCAAGGCAGTACACAATAACTATTAATCCAACTAACTACTTTGGTGATGGCTCTGACGGTGCGTTAGATACTACACCGTAATAGAATGATAAATATAAGAAGGAAATAAGGATAACAAATGGCAAATGTAACATATACAGTAGCAAATAAAAATGGCTCGTATGATGGCGACATGGTTATAAAAGAATATACAACCATGGCTATCGACGCTGGCGATACTGTAACTACTGACCAGCCTTGTCGAGGACTTTTTATCTATTGTCAAGGAAATGCAGTTATTAACGGTTTACTATCAATGAATGCTAGAGGTGCAAAGGGTAACCCTGCTTCATCTGGTGGTTCAGACAGTAACGCAACAGATTCAAACGGTCTTAGATTAGGATTTTTTACAAGTGGTGGTTCAGAATCACTTACAAATAACGGAACAGGTTTTAATGGTTGTGGTACAGCAGTAAGAACAGCTGTAGCAAATCAACCAAATTTAGTTGGTAACGGAACAATTTATTCTATACCAAGAGGCGGTGCTTCTGGTGGTTCTGGTACTAACTCTAGTCCATATAGAAATCACGGTAGTGCCGGTGCAATTTCATCAAACGCAGCTACAACAGGTGGCGGTGGTACAGGCGCCGCTTCAGGTAATTTCAGTAATAGAGGCGGAAACGGAACAGCAGGTACTTGTTTTGCAGGAGGTTCAGGTGGCGGTGGTTCACACAACCAAAACCAAGGTTCAGACGCAGCTACTTACGCAGGCGCTGGCGGTAACGGTTCAGGAACAGGTGACTCAGCTGGTGCAGGTAATCCAGGTGGCGATTCAAACAATATTCATGGTCAAGACGGTGATGACGGTAACGGTGGAATAATTTGGTTAGTAATTGGTGGCACTTTATCAGGTTCAGGAACAATTTCAGCTAACGGCACAAATGGTGGTAACTTTGCTAACAACTCTTGTGGCGGTGGCGGCGGTACCGGCGGTGGTGTAGTAAATGTATTTGTAAAAGGTTCAACATCAGGATGGTCAGGAACAATTCAAGCTACAGGTGGTAGAGGTGATGACAACTTTGCAGCTTCACAAGGCGGTATCGGAGGCGGTTCTTCCAGAGAAGGCGGTAACGGTGGTAACGGAACAACAAGATTGGTAGCAATATCATAAGGATTATTAGGAAAATAATATGGCATATTTAGGAAGAGAACCAGTTTACGGAGCATTTGAAAGGCAGTCACTAACTGCTAATGGTTCAACTACGACATTTACATTAGATTATACAGTTGCTTCGACTAGTTCCATTCTTGTGTCAGTTGCAGGTGTTTTACAGGAACCAAATTCTGCTTACACATTAGCAAGTGGTGGTACACAAATTACTTTTACAGCTGCTCCAGCTTCTGGTGCAAATGTATTTTTAATTTTCTTAGGTATTGCATATGAAGGCGCTATTGTAGGACAAGCTTCATTTACATCATTCACAGAATTAAACGCAAGAGCGGCTACAGACGACAGATTTTTAGTATATGATTTATCAGCACAAAGTGTTAAATATATACAAACAAGTAATATTGTAAAAGCAACAGCACATAGAGTTTACACAGGTGACGGTTCAACAACAGCTTTTACTGTAACAAGTGGCACAGCAGTTGCTAATGTTTTAGCAGCTATCGAAGGTGTTACAATGTTACCAACAACCGACTATACGATTTCGGGAACAACATTAACTTTCACAACGGCTCCGTCCGCTAATGATAAAATAGATATTAGGGAGCTACCGGCTTAGAGGTATAAATAGTAATATGGCAAGAAGAAAAGGTATAAGTTCAGGAACAACTGCTCAAAGAACAATCGAAGAAGCAGGCCACATGAGATTTAATACAACAACTAATTTGTTGGAGTATTATGACGGTACAAACTTTAAAGCAATTGATACACCACCATCTATATCTACAGTTGCAATTGACGGTAGAAGTGCAGCCGCAACAGGAGCAATTGATAGAACAGAAACCGGAAATAGTGGTAATGGTACAATTGTAATCGCAGGACAACTTTTTGATACAACAGGTGCTACTGTAACATTTATTCCTACAGGCGGTTCAGGTTCAACTGTAACAACACAATCAATTACAAGAAATAGTGTAAGTCAACTTACAGTAACAGTTGACCGGTCAGATTTTATAGAAGCGGGTGACCCTTATGATGTAAAAGTTACAAATGGTTCAGGTTTATCTGGTACACTTGGGTCTGCTATTGATGTAAATGTTCCACCAGTTTTTGGTTCAGCCGCAGATACAAATTTAGGAACGGCAAGTGTTGGTGGTTTTACAGCAACAGGCGGCCAATCAGCAGTTGCTACAGACGCAGACAGCGATACTGTAACACATACAATTTCATCAGGTTCTTTACCAGCAGGTATTTCAATGTCAACAGCAGGCGCATTTACAGGCAACTTCACAGGTTCAGGTTCAGGAACATCAACATTTACTGTTCAAGCTGCTACTACTCTATTTACAGTTACAAGACAATTTACAATGTCTTATAACTCTAACTATGATATAGAATATCTAGTTGTTGCCGCTGGTGCTGGTGGCGGAGGAGATAACGGCGGAGGCGGAGGCGCAGGTGGTTATAGAACAGCTACAGGTTTTTCAGTAACAAAAGGTACTCAATATACAGTTACCGTAGGTGCTGGCGCAGCTGGCGGAAGACAATCAGCAAATACAAATGGAAGTGATGGTGGAAATTCACAATTCTCAACAATTACATCAGCAGGTGGCGGAGGCGGTTTAACGCAAGATTTATCAAACGGTCCATCAGGTAGACCTGGTGGTTCTGGTGGTGGTTTAGCACAAGGTTCTAGTAGAACAGTAGGAAATGGAAACACTCCTTCAGTTTCACCTTCTCAAGGAAATAATGGGGCTCAAAGTTCAGGTCCATCAAATTCAAGAGGTGGTGGTGGCGGTGGTGCTAGTACAACTGGACAAACAGGAACATCTGGCGGCGGAGGTTCAGGTGGTGCAGGAACAGCTAACTCAATAACAGGTTCAAGTGTTACTTACGCAGGCGGAGGTGCCGGAGGTGCAGACCAAAACGGAAATGGTAATGCTCCAGGAGGTTCTGGAGGCGGTGGTAACGGTGGTAATGGTAGTTCAGAATCAGCACAAGCGCCAAGTGGAACAGACGCTCTTGGTGGCGGCGGTGGCGGCGGACTTCAAGGTCACGGTTCTATAGGTGGTGATGGAGGTAATGGCGTTGTTATTATAAAAGTACCAACAGCTGCTTATTCAGGAACAACAACAGGTACAAATACTGTATCTACATCCGGTGATTATAAAGTAATTAGATGGACGGGCTCAGGCTCATACACAGCGTAGGATAAAAAATGGCTAAACAATTTGCAAAAATAGGAACAAACGGTAAAGTAATAGAAGTAGTATCTATTGATAATGATGTTTGTTTAGATTCTAGTGACACTCATAGTGAAGCTGTAGGACAAGAATTTTTAGAACAAACAACTTATTGGCCAAGACAAATGTGGATTGAAACATTTAAAGATGGTACTCGTAAAAATTATGCAGCTATCGGTTATACTTGGGACGCTGATAGAAATGCTTTTATTACACCTAAACCAGCAGATAGACCAAGTTGGGTTTTAAATGAAACAACTTGTCAATATAATGCTCCAGTTGCCGTTCCATCAACATTAACATATACAGTAGATAGTGTAAATCACAAATATAAGTTAAGTTGGGACGAAGCAAATACAAGATGGACAGCTCAAAAATTAGTAGGTGAATCCGTAACAAATTGGGTATGGAATACTGGCACTTCAAGCTGGGACGCTGCTTAAAAAATACATTATAAATAGATTATATAATATATAATCTTTGAGGAGTTTATAGAATGAAAACAACTACTTCCAATCTTGGAATTGAAATTATTGAACAGTTTACACCTTTCACAACGCCTATTTTTACCTTACAATACGGCGACCAAAAATTAAAATCACATAAAAAATTAAATGACAAAGCATTATCTTTGGAAAAAGAAGATAATGGTAGACAAATTAGTAATAGAGGTGGATTTCAAAGTAATGAATTTACTATGGAAGATACTTTAACGCATGACTTTTTCCATGAGATTTTACCTGTTATACATCAATACACTTCAATATTTCAATTAGCATATAACCATGATACTTCATTAGATAATTTGTGGTTTAATGTAAATAGAAAAAACCATTTTAATTATCCACATACACATGGTGGTAGCACCTATTCTGGCATATATTATTTAAGTGTACCTGAAGATAGTGGCAACCTAATATTTAATAATCCAGATAGTATGATAAAAAATCTTACTTTCTATGGCGAACCAATGAAAACTTATAATGAATTTAATAGTACACAATTTAATATTATTCCTAAAGAAAAACTTTTAGTTTTATTTCCTTCACATATTGAGCATTATGTAGAACCAAATAACGGTGATAAACCTAGAATTAGTATTGCTTTTAATATCAATATAACGAAAGAAAAGGTGGAATGAATACATCATTTAAACATACAGCGCCAGACAATGATATTAATACAAGAATAAATAATTTTTATTCTGTATGTGTTGATAAATTTTTTAAAAATCCAGATAAATTTAGAAAATGGGCATTAAGTTTACCTAAAAAACCTGACCCAAAAGGAAAATGGCCAGGTAAAAGAACAAAAAATTTATTTGAATATGATAATGAGTTTCATAATGATTTAATTCTAAAAGTATTCTCGACTTACCTTGATTTAAGATATAATAATGTTTCTTGGAATTCAGCAGAAACAAGTTTCCAAGAAATAGATACATTTGATAAAGAAGAACATAAAGGATGGTTAGGCAATTCAATTATAAATCGAGGGTGGATACACAGAGATACTGAATCATATAATGATGTTGATTTAGCTTTTATAATTTACATGACACCAAATGCAGATAAAAATTCAGGCACATCTCTATTTAATTTAAATTCAAATAACACAAATGCTTCTTCAATGCGAAAACAATATGATAAAGAAAAATTGTTTTTAGATGAAAAATTTGATGAAAAAGAATATGAAGAAAACCTTTCAAAACATGAAAGTTATTTTACAGAAAAAACAAGATTTTTTAATGTTTATAATCGTATGATAGCTTATGATTCAAACGAATATCATAGAGCAAATAATTTTGTTACAAATGCAGAAAAAAGATTGACACTAATTGGTTTTATTAAAGGTATAAAAATAGATGAAATGCCTTTACAGAGAGTTAGAAGTTCTGAACAATGGGATAACAATTTAGAAAGTAGGATTGCTAAGATATGACAAAGTATGAAGTTATAGATAATTATTTACCTCTTGATGTTTTTGAAACTATGGTAAAGGCTATTGATAATGATGACCAAAATTTTCCATGGTTTTATAATAGATTTGTAGATGACAATAAAAAAGGTGAAATGACTGACCATTTTTATTTCGCACATTTACTTCTAACAAACAATGTTATAAATTCAGAATATTATAATAGTGTACTACCTCTAATTGACAAAATTGCACCTAAAGCTTTAATACGAGTTAAGGCAAATGCTTATCCAAAAATTGGTAATAAAATAATAAGACATAGACAACATACAGACCACCCTTTTGAACATAAAGGAGCTATTTTTTATTTAAACACTAATAATGGTAAAACAGTTTTAGAAGACGGAACAGAAATAGATAGTGTCGCAAATAGAGTATTATTTTTTAACCCTGGCGAACCTCATAGTAGTACAAGCTGTACAGACGCTAAAATGCGTTTCAATATAAACATAAATTATTTTTAAATGGATTTAAAGTATCAATATTGGCAATGGCAAGGTGCGTTGTCAGATGAGATTTGTGATAAAATTATAAAGTTAGGTAAAACTAAAATAAGTGAACATGGTTATAAAGCAACAGTAGGTACGGACACAGGAAAATTAAATGAAGATATTAGAAAAAGTAGTGTTTGCTGGTTCAATGACCAATGGTTATATGATTTATTATGTCCTTATGTTTATGAAGCAAATGTAAATGCTGGTTGGAATTTTGATATTGAAAATAGTGAAGATATACAATTTACTGAATATAAAAAAAATGGCTATTACTCTTGGCACAGCGATGGTGGCTCAGACCATCATGCTAAGTATTCAAAAGAAAATACTAAATGGGAAACTTACTATGATAAGGTAAGAAAGTTATCAATGACTGTAAATCTAAGTCATAAAAAAAATTACGAAGGTGGAGATTTATTAATCAAAGTAAATGAAGAAATCATAACTTGTAAAGAGGCTGGTAGTAGAGGTTCTATTGTTGTTTTTCCTTCTTTCTATCAACATAAGATAAGTCCTATTACAAAAGGTGTTAGAAATTCATTAGTTATGTGGACATTAGGAAAACCTTTTAAATAACTATAAATATTAATCTCCAAATAGTATAAATACTAGTATAAATATATAAATATAAGAGGAAATTATGAACATCATAGCAAAAATTAAAAGTTGGTTTTCAGTTAAACCTTTAGTGTTAAAGAATGAAGTTAAAAAGATAGATACTAAAGACTTAAACAAAAAAACTAAGGCTGAGTTAGAAAAACTTGGTAGAAAAATTGGTATTGAGTTAGACAAAAGATTGACTAAAGCAAAACTAATTGCAGAAATTAAAAAACAAAACAAGAAGTTATAATTATGAATGAAGCAAAAAATGTTATATCAATAGACGGCGTGGATTACGACATTGAAAAGTTACCTATAGAGTTAAGAAACTCAATAGCAGCTAGACAAGAAATTCAACAATCTAAAGTCAGACATGAAATTGAATTGGAAAAGATAGATGTATTAACTAACCATTATAATAGTAAAATACAAGAAGGTGTAAAACAATTCAATGGCGGCAGTAGCAAATCTTAGAATAGACCAAGGCGCTTCTTTTAGTTCAGATGTAACTGTAACTAATTCAGATGGTGCAGCTGTAGACCTTACAGGTTATACAGCAACAGCCAAACTTGCAAATTCTCATGGGTCTTCAGCATTTACAACAATTACAACCACAATAGCCTCAGACGCTACAACTGGAGTAATTTCACTTTCCCTAACAGATAGTCAAACAGCAGCTTTAGACGCACCTGCTAGATATGTCTATGATGTGTATATAACTAAAACTGCCGACAGTTCAGTTACAAGAGTAATTGAAGGCATTATTACAGTTACTCCTAAAGTATAATTAGTTTATTCTTCAAGTCTTTTTCGTTATAAATATTACAAAGAGAGAGGATTCTAATGGTAAAAGCAGTTATTAATACTACTGGTGGAGTTAAAGCAAATATAAACTCTTCCACATCCTCAGGACCACAACAGGTATCTGTTCAAGTCCCGAGTACAAATCTGAGTGTACAGAATGTAAATAGATTAAGAAATCTTACAGATGTAGATTCAAGTAGTTTAAATGATGGCGCTTTATTACAATATGACGCTTCCTCAGATAAATTTAAAACAAGAAACGAGTTAGATACTACATCAGGAACACTAGTATTTAACGGTGGCAATTTTTAGGAGCAATAAATGTCAACAGTTATTCAGATAAAACGAAG
>MDSV01234109.1_pt1 | contig 11015 bp, 12 predicted proteins | sample 810851 | NCBI WGS metagenome assembly MDSV01 (sample SAMN05326640, study PRJNA326480) | marine metagenome | isolation source: seawater | place: Atlantic Ocean: North East | collected 2012 | reverse complement strand
GCATCCAAGCCAACACTCCTGTGTTTGGTCGCATGCTCAGATGGACGAACCAGATGTCGTGTGCTTGGGTGATCTTGGTGTTCACTGGCACGAACAGCAAGATCGATTCGTCGAGCTGATGAAGTATCTAACTACAGAAACATCTGAGGCGACTCGGGCTCACCTTCAAGAGTCGCAGCCAGGACATAGCGATCGCGGAGATGGCGGTGCCCTGATTTATCTGATTGAAACACCGGAAGGAAGTGTTCTTTTTCAGGACACATCAGGCAGATACGACGGGATCATGGGTGAACTTAAACCCGACGTCGCGATTCTGGCCGCTGCTGGCCGCGGCAATATCAATGGTGAACCGATCCAAGGCTCCTTGGCACAGTTCGTAGCGCAGCAGGTCGATCTCCTTCGGCCCCAATCGGTTGTGTTCGGACATCACGACAATTGGATGCCGGGTTTCTCAATTCCGGTGAATACCGAGCCAATTATCTCGGAAATCGAAAACTTGCCTTTTGATGTCACCGTTTTGGAACCGGGATATCTGGAGGGAACGACGATCCTGCCTTTGTGAGCGCCGAGTAAAGTCAAGATGTGACAAAACTTCAGCCAAGCCAAGTCCACGATTTCATTGTCCGTACCTGCGAATCGTTAGGTAGTGAAAGCCGAGAGGCCCACCTGGTGGCGGACCAATTGGTTCAAGCGAACCTCGCGGGACACGACTCGCACGGCGTTGGGATGCTTCCCTCTTATGTCGATGGTGTGATCAACGACCGTCTAAAGATAAACAGTCATCCGAGTGTCGTGGTTGACTCCGGTGCTCTCCTCACCCTTGACGGCAACGCCGGTTACGGCCAGGTCAACGGTTTCGAGACAATGCAAATGGGTATTGAACGGGCGGCGATTCATGGAGTGGCTGTTGTCGGTCTCCGTAATAGCTACCACATTGGCCGCATTGGTCATTGGGCGGAACAATGCGCAGCCAGCGGCTACGCCTCGATGCATCTGGTCAACGTGATAGGCCACCCACCGTTAGTTGCGGCTTACGGCGGTGCCGAAGCGAGGTTTGGGACAAACCCGTTTTGTGCAGCGGTACCCGGACGTGATGGTCGGCCCGGGTTCTTACTCGATATGGCTACAAGCATCATCGCTGGTGGAAAGGCCCGCGTAGCTGCCAATAAGGGCGAGAAAGTGCCGCCCAATACCATCATCGACATCGAAGGTAATTTGACGGACGACCCCAATGCTTTTTGGTACACCGACCCGTCCGGCAAACGTGGGGGAGCCCTCGTTGCGTTCGGCGACCACAAGGGATCTGGACTGGCAATAATGTGCGAGCTTTTAGGCGCTGCTCTGTTGGGTGGGGAGACCGCTCATCCGAAAAACCCACGGGATGGGCGAATCATCAACAGCATGTTGTCGGTGATAATCGATCCTGCAGCCTTAGGTAACGCCGAGGCTTACTATGACGAAATCGAACTCTTTCGCGATTTCGTGCTCGACTCACAGCTGCGTTCTGACTGTGCTCAGATTCTGGTGCCCGGTCAACCCGAGGAATTAGCGCGTATTGAAAGGGCCGATGGTTTCGAAGTCGACCCAGTGACACTCGATCAGTTGAAGACGAGCGCGGAACGGGCGGGACTGACGTCAGCAGTGTTTGAAGACCTAGTGGGTTAACCGCTTTCGGCCAAGCTAGAACGTGATTACTGTCCGAGCGACCGTTCCTTCGCGCATCCAGTTGTAGCCCTCGTTGACTTGGTCTAGCGAGATTGTGGCGGACACCATCTCGTCTAGGAGCAACCTTCCGTTGAGGTACAGGTCGATCATTTGAGGGATGTCCGTCCGGAATTGGTTGGATCCCATCATCGACCCTTGCAGCTTCTTTTCACTTAGCAGATCGATGCCGCGAATCTCCACCTTCGTGCTTGATGGCACCATTCCGATGACCGTGGCGGTACCCCCGATTTCAAGCATCTCAAAGGCCTGTTCAGCAGTCTTCTTAAGCCCTATCGCCTCGAAGCTGTATTCCACACCGCCACCGGTGAGTTCTTTAACGGCCTCAACCACGTTTTCGACGTCATTGGCGTTGATCGTGTCTGTTGCCCCCATCACACGAGCAGTTTCGAGGCTTTCGATGTTCATGTCGACAGCAATAATTCGCCCCGCTCCGGCGACGCGTGCGCCCTGAATCGCTGATAACCCGATGCCACCGCAGCCGATCACACAGACAGTCGCGCCGACGGGAACCGCTGCTGTGCGCACTGCGGCTCCGAAGCCTGTCGTCACACCGCAACCGATTAAACAAGCCTTCTCTAACGGCATATCCGGGGTGACTTTCACTACCCCGTTCTGGTGGACCAGCATTTCTTCAGCGAAGCCCCCTAACCGAGCCATCTGGTCGACCGGGGTGCCGTCTTCGCGCTGCAGCCGCGATGAATCGTCACGACTACGAGACGTGGCGCGACCATTGGTGCAGCGATGTGGATTTCCCGATAGACACTGCCGACATTGCCCGCAAAAAATCGATAAACACGCCACGACTGGATCACCAGGTTTGACGTAACTGACATCAGCGCCAACCGCCTCAACGATGCCCGCGGACTCATGGCCCATCACTGAGGGCAGCTTGGTCCTGAACAGGCCCTCCATAAAGTGGAGATCTGAATGGCATAAGCCGGCTCCGACAGTTTGGATCAAGACTTCCTGCGGACCGGGCTTATCGATGACTAGTTCTTCGATAACTAGATCACCGGGTTGCTCACATAGTACGGCGGCCTTCATTTCATACCTCTTGTTCCGTTCGAGTCGAACTGAACTTAGAGACTATGCACTCTGACCAATGCCTGCGCCCAATTAAGGATCTATCATTCAATGGAGACGGAGCTGCCCTTCGGGGTTCTCTGTCTCTCGTAAGCCGCCGAGGACCTCAGGCGAAGATTCCGCAGCGTGACACCAAGCCGAAGGAGGGGACATGGCAAACAATTTGGGCCATCTACCAAAAATCGATGATCTGGACGAGGTGAATACAAAACGTCTGGAGACTTGGTACGACAAGGCCTACCAAGACGACAACCTTTTTCGTACCCTAGCCAGCGATGAGCCGACTCTAGAGATGTTTTTGAGCTGGGTCGGCATGGTGTACGGGGGTTCGTCGGGACTCGACAAACAGATGATCGAACTCTGTCGAATTCGGATGGCCAACGTCAACGAATGTTTCCATTGAAGCATGGTCAAGAGCGCATCGTTGGTGCGCACTGGGCTTACTGATGAGATGATCGGGCAGCTGACCGATTATGAAAAATCTGATCTTCCTGATGCATGGAAGGCGGCATTATCGTTTAGTGATCACCTTGCAGGTAGCCCGAAGGGTCCAATCCCGGGTGAACTGAATGACGAGTTGTCGAAGCACTTTTCGGCCACCGAAATTCTTCGGCTGGGGGCTCTGCTGGCCGTTGGGAGCGGATGGCAACGGATGATCGAAGCCTTTGAGATTAGGCCGGACCATTATGAAAAAGGGCAGGCAGGGCCTTGGTCGAGTTGACATCGAGTGGGCCAAGCTCTGCCACAAATCCCAGAAACGAAGCAACCTGTGGATAGGTCTTCTGATTTGTTCGAAAGTTCGGTGAGCTTTTTGGGGCTTAAGCCGACGAAGAACCGCTTTCAGTGGACATTGGAAGTTACTGACCACATTGCGGGCGCCACGGGGACCCTTCACGGTGGTTGCGGATTGGCCGCTGCCGCATCGGCTATGGAAAGGGCCACCGATCGCCCGATCTCCTTCATAGCTGGTCAATACCTGGCCAGGGCGCCTGTTGGTTCGGAAGTGATCATCGAAATCGACGAACTAGCTGTGGGAAATCGTGTCACTCAGGCTAGTGCCGTGTGCAGATTCGAGGGCGCAGTTGTCCTGCGAGCATCAGGCGCTTCAGGCGGACACGAGCTCGGTGTTGATAGAGCATGGCCTCACAGTCCAGCGGTGCCTCCTCCCGATGAATGTCCTATTCGTCCTCCCACTTCCGAAAGTGGACATTCGTTTACGGATTATGCCGATATTCGGCTGGCTGGGCAATCCCCAGGTGAAGCGGTCGTCTACTACTGGGCTCGCCTCCGTGCTGGCATCGCTTCCTCCCCGGAAGGTCTTATTGCGCTTGCGGATCTGATTCCAAGCGGGATGAGAGTCAGCCTCGACATGGCGTTCAAAGGATCGAGTTTGGATCACACGGTACGGATTGCTTCCGCAGAGGAAAGTGAATGGGTTCTAATTCGAATCGAAGCCGACGCCATTAGAAACAGTATTGGTCAGGGCAGAGTAGAAATATATTCTCAGATCGGCAATTTATTGGCCACAGGAAGCCAATCGTTTGCGATTTCTGCTCTCACAGGGCCATTGGACCGTTAGGTATTGGAATATGAGTGCTTACGTTATTTATCAAGGTGATGTCACTGACGAAACTGCATATGAGGAATATAAGGCTCTAGCGTCGAAGACGGTAGAGGATCATGGAGGGAAGTACCTAGCACGCGGGGGTGACTGGACGTCGCTGGAAGGGGAAGATCCGGCAACGCGGACGGTGGTGATCTGCTTCGATTCGGTCAAAGCGGCAAGGGAGTGGTACGAAAGCCCTGAATACCAAAAGGCTCGTCCTCTTCGACAGGCAGCTAGCCAGGGTTCGCTATATATCGTCGAAGCATGACGTAAGGTGCAGATTCAGCCTCGGCCTATCAACGGCATTTCGTTGGCCATGATTGTCATCTGAGGAACGTTCACATCGTTGGGCAGTTCGGCGAGGAAAATGATGGCTTCAGCCACGTTGGAGACGCTCATAGTTGCCTCCTCGCGCGTAGTGCCGTCCGCCTGCAGTACGCCTTGAGTCATTTGTCTGGTCAGTGGGGTCAACGCGTTACCTATGTCAATTTGGCCGACGGTTATGCCGTGTTCGCGGCCTTCGAGAGCCAGAGCTTTAGTTAAGCCCGTCACAGCGTGTTTGGTCGCTGTATAGGGGCTAGAAAACGGGCGAGGGGTTTGAGCTGAAACTGACCCATTATTGATGATGCGACCGCCTGCTGGAGTCTGCCGCTTCATGTAATCGAAAGCCGCCCTGGAACACAGCCAGGTACCAGTCAGGTTTATGTCCACAACATCACGCCAAGACTCGACCGATAAGTCGTTGATTGGAACTGGAGGTGCCCCAATGCCAGCGTTATTGAAAAGCAAGTCGACTCTACCGAAGGCTTCTACCGTTGATTTAAACAATTCATCAACCGCCGTTGGCTCTGAAATGTCTACAGCCAGCGAGAGATTAGAGTTTTTGAGCCCTGCCGCTACTTCTTCTAACGGTTCGAGGCGTCGTCCACAGATCACGGTCGTCCAACCCCTAGTATCTAATGCCTGTGCTGCTGCAGCACCCACACCTGTGCCGCCCCCTGTGATGACCGCCACCCTGTTTTCACCCGGTAAGTTCAACTTAACTTCCCCCTCCCTGTTTCTGGAGCCGGGCCCACTCGTCTCGAAGGCCAACGGTCCGATGGAACAAAAGGTCTCTGTCTGTATCAGCGGCGAAGTAACCGAGCCGTTCAAACTGAACGACCTGCCCAGGCGCCACATCTTTGAGAGCGGGTTCGAACTTGCAGTGCTGCAAAACCTCCCGGGAGTCCTCATTCAGGTCATCTACCGGGTCTCCTGTCTCGCTGCCCGGTAGTTGGGTCTTAAATAATCGCTCGTACAACGCAACAGAACCATCAACAGCATTGGCAGCGTCAACCCAATGAATTGTGGCCTTAACCTTTCGACCGTCAGGAGCCGCTCCGCCGGCAGTTTCTGGGTCATACTCGCAGTGCACCTCCACGGGTACACCCTCGTCATCGCAGACAACGTCCGTACATGTCACCAGGTACCCTCCGCGAAGCCGAACCTCGCGGCCAGGTGCCAGCCGGAAATACTTCGGGGGTGGATCCATCTTGAAGTCGTCTTGTTCTATCCACAATTCGCCGCTGAATGGCACCTCTCGAGAGCCTTCAGCGTCGTTTTCGGGGTTATTCACCAGATTTCGAACATCACTGAATGGCTCGCCGGAAGAATCAGTCGGCCAATTAGTGATTACAAGTTTCAAAGGATTGAGGACCGCCATCCTTCGAGAGGCGGAGAGGTTCAGCTCAGTTCGAACGAAAGATTCGAGTAGCTCGATGTCATGGCGCGCGTTTGTGCGGGCTACGCCAATAAAGCCGCAAAACTCTCGAATTGCCTTAGCCGGATAGCCACGCCTTCTTAACGCCCGTAGCGTCGGCAACCTTGGATCATCCCACCCATCGACGACCCCATCGTCCACGAGCTTCTTCAGTTGGCGTTTGGACGTGACTGTATGCGTGAGTTCGAGGCGAGCGAATTCTGTTTGGTAGGGGGGTGGGGTATCAAGAGGGAGCTGGGCCAAATACCAGTCATACAGGGCTCTGTTGTCGGAAAACTCCAGTGTGCACAGCGAGTGCGTCACCCCTTCGATGGCGTCGCCCTGACCGTGGGCCCAATCGTAGGTTGGATAAATCTTCCAGGTATCACCCGTACGGTGGTGCCTCTCGTCCCGAATCCTGTACATAACTGGGTCCCGCATCTGCATGTTCTCATGCTGCATGTCAATTTTGGCCCTTAAAACCCGAGTTCCTGCAGTGAATTCGCCTGCGCACATTCGACCAAACAATTCGAGATTCGTTTCCTTAGTCCGATCCCGAAATGGACTCTCAATTCCAGGCCGACCGAACCCACCTCTTTGTTCTGCGATGTGGTCAGCGCTTTGATCGTCGACGTAAGCCAGCCCCTTTGATATCAATAACTCCGCCCAGGTGTACAACTGATCGAAATAATCAGAACTGTGATGAACAGCATCTGGAGTAAAACCCAGCCATGCTAAATCTTCGATAATTGCGTCAACATAACTGACGTCCTCGGTTGAGGGGTTGGTGTCATCGAAACGGAGGTTGCAGCGCCCCTGATTCTCGGTTGCTATCGCGAAATCCAGACAGACTGCTTTTGCATGGCCAATATGAAGGAAACCATTTGGTTCTGGCGGAAAACGAGTTTGGACGCGACCCTGAAACCGCTCTGAAGCGGCATCTGCCAACAGGAGATCTCGGATGTAGTCACTCTTTGACTCATCGCCGTCTAGCTCATCTTCGGTCAACGAACCCTCATTTAGATTGGACGCCGCATACCCTGCGGGACCTTTCCAACGCTACCGCGGCTGCTACGGTCAAGAAGGGTCTATTTGACCTAAATGCTTCGGGGGCCATTTGCCCGGAACGATACTTTCCGCCACGAGAAATGAAGCGACTGACGCAAGAAGTCCAAGCACCAGGTCTGCATAGGCGTCCCCAAGACTCAACGCGATCGGATCGGCGTTTCGGTCGGTTTCTGTCTCGATATCTTTCCTTAACGCACGACCCTTGCTCGTGTGTTGACCTTCGGAATTGATCCACCCAAGTTCCAACAGGCGTGACGCCTCGTCAGCCCATTCAGATGATGTCCATCCCCGAATTTTTTGAATCACCTCCGGTGTGCCGCGACCGTCAGCCGCCATCAGAATGTGCGAACCCAAGCCGGAGACATCGGCGGAACGAAGTGCTTGGTTGTGGCCATCGAATCTGAATTCCCGCAATAGGGTCGAGGCGTGCCACAGGGCTAAGAGTTGATTGTCAGGCCAAGGCTCGGCGGCCCACGCCGCGAATAGTGGCCGATCACTAGCGTCAAGTGTTGGCAATGACAGCCTGAGCAGCTCGATTACCTGCGGCAGGTTGTCGTCCCACGAATAACCGGCAAAAATACGCCCCAACGCTCGCTCGAGGATAGTGAGCTGTGTGTGGCGAACATCTGTTGGGGACATCACATCCCAACAGCCAGGCACGGAACGTTCGACCATTCGGGGGGCGAAGTTAAAAAAAGTTGTAGTGACAAGATCCGCTGAAGCAGTCCCGAGGGGGGCAGAACGGTAGGCGAAATACGCGTGCCACCACCCCTTAAAGCCAAGCTCAGTGAACTCGGTGACCTCTGGCGCGTAGTAGCTACATGAATGAAGGGGCTCCGCTGCGGCGGCGAACCGTCTTGAATAAGAGGATGAACCACTCATTTGCTGGGCGACTGTAACTGTTTCTCGATCCCTCGCCGAAAATCTGCTGCGAGAGACACGCGATCGACCGTCAGATCAGCGTTGTAGGTTTCCCAGATCTCCCCATCGACTGATTCCATCGATAGCAGAACTATTGCCCCTTCAGAGCCGCCTCCCTCCACGTGCGCCTCGTCCCCGTTGTGGGTGCTGTAGGTTCCGGCTGGTCGACGGTCTAGTAACAGATCAGCGTCTGCCACATCGAATATTTGGTGTTCGCCCTCCAACACCAAGGTCTTAACCGGCCCAACGTGCCGATGCGCAACGCACTTAACCCCCGGGTCGAATTTGAGTAACAACTGAACGAATCGATCCTCGGGATCTACCTCCAACACGTTGTAGTAAAAACCCTTAAAGCTGGGAAACTCAATCCAAGCCATGTTGTCGGAAAGCAAAGAATGAACCATCAGAGACTCCGCTCAATGTCGATCGACACGATGCTAGGGCAAAGAGGTACTGGTTTCTTACTTCTCAACCTGAGGTTCTTTTGGAAGCCCAAGAACCCTTTCACCCAATATGTTTCGTTGAATCTCATCTGTCCCACCAGCAATGGACTGAGCGGGCGTAGATGTTAGGACCTCTGCGATCAACCCTTCGAGGGGCGAGTGGGGGCCATTCAGCATTCCGTAGGCACCTGCAATAGACGTGTGAGCTGCGTGACTCGCGCGTGCAATAACGCTCATATTCAACTTCGCTACCGAACCTTCAGGCCCGGGTGGCTTGCCAGCCCGGCGGCCATCTCGACCTCGTTGAGTTGTCCATGTTGCCATGCGTCGGAGCTGCTCTACCTCGGCAACATCCTGACGAGTTAACGGATCAGAGTCAAGGCCTAACCTCCTAGCCTCTGAGGCAACAAGCTTCGGCCGCCCTGCCCGTTGTGGATACCAGCGGTAGGTCGAAAAATACTCATCAGCTTCCGCTTGTGCTCGCTGCACTAGTGGGCTGTCCAGTTTCGGGAAACGAGGTCGTGGCGTCGCAACCGCACTTCGTTCATGAGCGAGGGTTGTTAGTGCCACACGCCAGCCGTCACCTGAGTTGGCAATTCTGTTATCAGCGGGCAGGCGCGCATTATCGAAAAACACTTCATTGAACGAGGAATGTCCATTCATCTGGTGCAGCGAGCGCACTTCGATACCGTCTTGTTTCATTGGAATCAGGAAAAACGAAATTCCTTGATGCTTGGGGACCTGCGTTGACGTGCGAGCCAAAAGGATGCCGAAATCGGCGTTTTGGGCGCCTGAATTCCAGACCTTTTGGCCGTTGATGATCCATTCATCACCGTCAAGTTCAGCCCTGGTTGTTAAACCGGCTAAATCAGAGCCTGCGCCGGGCTCGCTGAAGAGCTGACACCACTTGTGTTCGCCAGTCAGGATCGGCAGGAGATGGCGGTCCAGTTGCTCATCGTCAGCCCACTCCAACAGAGTCGGCGCAACTAGATACATACTGACCCCAGCGGCGACCCCCACTGCACCCTCTTCAACAAGCACCCGTTTGGCTAAAGCATCCATCTTGAGTGGCGCCCCTTTACCAAACCATCTGCGAGGCCATGATGGGCAGCCCCAGCCGCTACTAGCTAATAGGGTCCGCCATTCCGTTAGATCGGCGGTTGGGCTCCAATTGGACCGAACCCAAGTGCGCATTTCGGCCTCAAAGGTCTCTTCGTCGATCCCGTCACCATCCATTGAAGTGAACGAAGCTTTCATCTGGCTTTCTGCGTCCCGCTTTAAACTCGGTGCCAACGGTGTATGCAACCGGGCTCAGTGCCACTTGTTGGACTTCGTTGTAGGGGATGCCTAAAACTTCCGCTACATCTTGTTCACGCTGCAGGTGAACGGTGGTCCAACAAGTACCCAGCCCGCGATTTCGAGCGGCCAACATGAAACTCCATGCAGCCTGGATGACCGAACCCCATTTGACTGCCTGGGTCATCGCATCGACACCATCGAGGCGTCCGCTAATGCACGGTACGAAAAGTGCCGGAACGTCGGGGAACGTTTCGGCTAAGTGTCGCGCCGAACCCATCATGTTCAGCCAAGAACCCTGATCACCAGGGTCCCCTTGTTTACCCGCAGAAGTATTGAGGTATTGGTCGGTGACCATGGAGGTCCATACTTGTTGATAGATCAGACCAACTTCGCGACATTGCTCCCGATCGTTGGAGACAACGAAATGCCAATCTTGGCGGAGCGAGGCCGTGGGGGCCTGCAATGCTAAGGCGAGACACTCACGCAGAATGCCCTCACCGACCTCTTTTTCAAGGTCGAGGCGACGACGGACAGATCGGGTAGTTGCGAGTACCTCATCTGCGCCCAACTCGAGTTTCATAATTTGGATCCTTTGTTAATTTCAGGCGGAGAATTGAAGTTTGGCAGTACCAATCACTCCGGTTCTGCCGTCTTCAGCGGTTATAGCCAAATCCAGTTCGACCGTCATATCGGCCTCATCTATATCCGTGACAGCACCAGTCATCGTTATGTTCGAATCCACAAGTAACGAGCCTCGAAAAACCGTATCAATGGTTTGAATCGAAGAATTCGGAGCCCATCGATGGATCATTGCTGCCAGCAATCCTTGGCTCATTATTCCCGGCACAATCGCCGCTGGGAAACCTTCTTTCTTGGCGGCCTCATGATCGATGAAACGCTCAAAGACATGCTTCGCCGACCGGCAGAAGTTGGTGACCCGTTCCATCGAAACATCCGGCGTCTCAGCCGGTAGGTCGTCCCCGAGCTCTACTTCGTCGAATCTAAGAATCTTCGTCATCTTCAGTCGGCCTTTTTGATCATTTTCCAGTCGACCGTCGACACCAGTTCGCTGCGCTCGTTTCTGAATTCCATCCGCTGCACAATGAAGATCATCGTTCCACTTCGCCCGGTC
>MDSV01107816.1_pt1 | contig 11016 bp, 5 predicted proteins | sample 810851 | NCBI WGS metagenome assembly MDSV01 (sample SAMN05326640, study PRJNA326480) | marine metagenome | isolation source: seawater | place: Atlantic Ocean: North East | collected 2012 | reverse complement strand
GCGGCCGCGGCCACGGCCGCGGCCCCGACCGCGGCCGCGGCCGCGGCCGCGGCCGCCTCCGGCGGGTTCCTCCCGCGCGAGAAGGCCCGTTCGCTCCGCGTCGTCGTCGGCGGCGTCGCGCCTGGCGCGCTTGGCGATGGCCCGGAACGCCTCCGCGGGCTCGAGCGTCTCCGGCGCGCGCTTCATGCGCGCCGCGCGCGCGTGCCTCGGGTCCAGCGCGCTGATCAGGCTGGCGACGTGCCTGACCGCCGGGAAGTCGCCCACCGCCAGGAGCGTCTCGGCGAGGTCCTCCAGCACGAGCGGGTTCCGCGGGTGCACGGCAAGCCCCATCTCCAGCGCGTGGCGCGCGAGGTGCGGCACGCCCCGGCGCGCGGCGAGCGCGCCCAGCGTGCGCCACAGCCCCGCGTCCGTCCCGTCGATCTCCACCGCCGCGGCGTAGCACCGCAACGACAGGCCGTAGGGCTCGTCCTCGTCGACGACGCCGTCGCCGCCGGGCCTGAACGCTTTCGGGGTGTGCTTTCGTCGAGGCATGTGGCTCTCGAGCAGCGCGTTCCGCTCGCGCGCGCCGTCCGCGGCGGCGGGCGCGGCGAAGGTGGCCCCGCGCGCCTCCGCCTCATCCGCGAGGTCCGCCACGAGCCTGCCGAGGTTCTTCAGGGACAGGAACTTGATCTGGGTCATCGTGGGCGTGAGTGTGACCGGCGTGCCCCCCACCTCCCTACGCAGGGAGGCGACGATCCGGTGCGTCGGGGCCTCCGACATCATGGGGTGCTCCAGGATACCGCGAAGCTCCCGCGCGGCGTCCTCGCGGTTCCCGTCGCGTATGAAGTACAAAGCCGCCTCGTAGCTCGACGTCAAGCGGGATTCCTCCGCCTCGCTCGTCACGCGAGCGGCCGCCGCCGAGGCGGGGTCGGCCACCCGACCCCCGTCGTTGAGTGCCGCCCACTGCATCTCGACCGTCGGTGGAGGTTCTCGCGCCGAGGAGACGCGCGCGCTCGCCCGCGCCGAGGAGAGCGGACGCGACTGCTCGTCACGCGCTCCTCCGACACTCCTCCGACGAACGCTTCCGCGCGACGCGTGCGCCACGCCGATCGTTGTGCGCGCCACGAGACGAGACTCGGGCTCTCAATCTCCTCTATTTCGAAATCTGAAGTGCGAACAGGTGTTTTTCGAGAGGTTTGAAAAGGTTCCAGACCAGAGACTTCCACTCTTCCAGCTGTCCAGTCGCGGCGACTCGACACGGCACGCCTGAGTTTTCGCCCCATCTCTGGAGCGCCACTTCCGCGCGCGCCGCCTCGACTCGGCGACCGTGCGTCGACTAGGTGACCGCGCGAGCCCCCCGTCTGAGCTGCGAAGGCACACCGGCGCCCCCGAACTCGGCACGACCGCGCCCGGTGGCTCGTCGCGTCGCGCGCACAAACCCTAAGCGAGCGCGCGCGCCTGGACGCGCCACGCGCGTTTCCCCGTGCGTCTCGCGTCTCCGCGACGATGTCGTTCCGCCGGCGCATGAAAGGCAAGCGCCCGCCCGAGGGCTGGGACCTCATCGAGTCCTCCATTGAGGACTTCGAGAGCCAGATGCGTGATGCGGTCGCGGAGGAGCACGAAGGCAAGCGCAAGAACGAGCTCACGTGGCGCATCCACCGCGTGCACTGGGAGAAGAACCGCTTTCTGTTCGACCTGAGGTACAAGCGCGGGGCTTTGAGCCAGGAGCTGTACGATTACCTGTGCCGCGAGAAGATCGCGGACCAGGCGCTGATCAGCAAGTGGCGGAAACCGGGGTACGAGAACCTGTGCTCGCTACTGAGCATCCAGAAGGGCGACACCAACTTTGGCACGGCGTCCATCTGCCGCGTGCCGATGGGCTCGCGCGCACCGTCGCAAAGACTCACGCCCAACGTGCGCACCGGATGCGTGTCGTGCGTCTCGGGCGACGGCGCCGACGGCGGCCCCATCTGGTGGAACACGCCCATCACGGAGGCGATCCAGCGCAAGGCCGACGGCAAGGATGCCAAGGGCAAGGGCAAGCGCTCCGCGGAGGACGAGATCGACCCGGAGGTGAGGAAACGGCTCGCCGCGCTCAAGGGCGAGCTCGCCGAGGAGGCGCGCGCCGCGGGCGACGCGGGGGGCGACTGACGAGACGAACGAACGAAGGAACGTTTTTTTAAAAACGTCGTCTCGCGCGCGCGGCGCGGTTACGCGCTTTTAAAAGACACCACACGCGCGCTCGCGAGCTCCTACAGAGCTCTAGTGCTCATCCGCCGCCGCGCTGCCCTTGCTCTCGACCGCCTGCGCCAGCAATCGCGATGTCGCCCTCTGCACCTTCCGCGAGGTCTCGCGCTGTTTTTTCGTCGGTTTCCTCGCGTTCGCGTTCTCCCTCTCCTCGTCGCCGGCGGGCGCGACGCGTACGTTTTGCCCGGCGGCAAGCGCCGCCGCCCTCGCCTGCCCTCGGTCGCGCACGAAGTTGAACAGCCGCACGTACTCCGGCATGGTCAGCTCCTGCGCGCGCGTCTTCTCTTGCTTGCCCAGCGCCTCGTACGCCGCGGCGATGGTCTCCTCGTCGCACACCGCCTTGAGGTTGTTCTTGAGCATCTTGCGCTTCTGCGCGAAGCAGGCCTGCACGAAGGCGAAGAACTGGCGCTCCGTGCCGTTGAGCTCGAGGTACTCCTCCGGGCGCCGCGGGCGGAACCCGACGAGGCACGACTCGACGTTCGGGGGCGGGTCGAAGCACGCCGCGGTGACCGGGCGGATGTAGTACGGCGTGCTGTAGTAGTGCACGCGCACGGACATGGGCCGGTAGTCGCTGTTCCCGGGCTCGTCCTTGATCAAGCGGCGCGCCACCTCTTCCTGGAACATGAACACCATGTTGCCGAACGCGTCGCCCATCGGCAGGAGCGTCTTCAGGATGTCCGTCGTGATGTTGTACGGGATGTTCGCCACCACCTTCGCGCGCGAATCGAGCGCCGGCGCGTCCGGTGCGCCGGCCTCCGCGGCGTCCGCGGCGAACGGTTCCGCCGCGCCGTCCGCGACGTCGCGCGCCCGCGCGTTAAAGTCTCCTCCGTCGCGGAACGCGCCCTCGACGTCCCACTTGAGGAAATCCGCTCGGTGCACGGTGAGCGCGGCTTCGTCCCGGAACTGCTCCGCGAGCTTGTCCGCGAGACTCCGGTCCTTCTCCACGGCGTCGACCCGCGCGCCAGCCTTGAGCAGCTCCACGGTCAGGTTGCCCGTACCCGGGCCGATCTCCAGGATCCGGTCCCCCGCGCGCACATCCGCGGCGGCCACCGCGTCGAGGATCACCGACTGGTCGATGAGGAAGTGCTGGCCCAGCCAACGCCGAGCCTCGTGGTTCGCCGCGTCGACGCGTTGCTGCGGGGACACGGAGCCGTCACCGGCGCGAACGCCGCCGCCTTTGCTTTTGCCCCGCTTCGCAGCCTCCCGCTTCGCCTTTTTCTTGTTGTTCGACAGGCGCGTGGGCTTACGCGCGCACACAACCTCCGACGCGGAACGGCGACATCTCGGGGACGCCGCCGCCGCCGCTTTCGGGTGTCGCCAGGCGACGCTCGCCCCGGTCGCGGCGTTCGAGCCCCGGCTCGCGAGCGACCGACTCGCGCGCGGGGGGGCGGGCACCCCACACCACTCCGCGGACAGAGACATGCTGTCTCGCGCAAGCGGGGAGTGAGGACGAGCGCGGGGCGCCGGGCTCTTCGCCTCGGAAGTCGGAATTCGCACCGGTACTCTGTGACGTCTGACTGGGGCGAGCGCAAAAATTCTGGGAAACGTTTCGCGAGAACCGGAGCGTTTCGCGACCTCGGTTTCGCGTTTTGATCTCCGACGCGCGACGCGCTCTTCCGTCTACGCCCCCACGCGGTATCCCCCACGCAGTATCGGACCGACCGCGGTCACGCATCGCCCGCCCGCCCGCGCCGCTCGATGCCGAGCCTCTTGTCCCACACCACCGCACGTTCCCTCGCGACGAGAATCCTTTCGCCGTCCGCCTCGCGCGCGCGGTCGATGTCGACGGCGAGCGCGCCGAGCGTCTCGCGAAACGCCGCGCGCCGCGCCGGCCGCGACGCGCGGTGCGCCTCGTCTATTCGCTCCAGCGAACGCACAGCCACCGCTTTTTTGTCCTCGTGCATGTCCGCCAGGAAGTCCCGCATCGCCGCCTCGGGCCACGCGGAGGCTTCCTCGATGTGAGCGAGTTCCGCGCGCGTCTCGGTTTCGAACGCGCGAAACGCGTCGCGAAACGTTCGCGTCTCCTCGTCCCGTTCCAGCACCCCGGTGGCGTTCGCCCGCGCGACGCGCGCGAACGTCTCCTTCGTGGACTCCAGGGAACCGGTGAGGTCCACGAGGCCGTCACCGTTCTCGCGGCGCGCCGTGGCCCACTTCTCGTCCACGACGCGCGCGGCATCGCGCACGGCCCGCGTGTGCGTCGTGGTGAAATCGGCGCGCTCGGCGTCGTGCGTCGCCTTGGCGCGTTCAAAAGCCTCGGACGCGGCGTCGAGCTGTCGTTTTCGTGGGCGACGACGGGGGTCAGCGAGGGAAGCGCGCGGAACAGAAGAGCGCGGGGAGAGGGGAAGGAGACGCACGTTCGCGTTGACCTCCGCGAGCGCCGCGCGGAACTCCTCGAGCTGCGCGGCGACCAGGTCGGCGTTCATCGTCGTCGCATCGCGCGCTCGAGTGTGCGGGCAAACAAACGGATGCGGGCTCCCACTTTGTGCGAGAGTACAGTCCTATCTAAACTGGGCACCGGGGTGCCCGAATCTGCGAATCGCGAAAAAGAATAGTCACGAGGTTACTCTCGCGGGCGCGTCCCTTCGATCCGAAAGGGTCACCCGCGATGAGCAGCCCCGGCGGCACGAGTTGGCTCGGCCGCATGACCGGGAGCAAACCGCTGAACGCTTCGTCCACGTCCTCTGCGGGGAGCGCGGGGGTACTCCCCCCCGGGGCGCCCCAGCACGACCCCCCCACCCCCGAGACGAAGAAGAAGGTTGACGCGGCGAAGGCGTACATCGAGAACCTGTACAAGAACCAGGCGGACGCGCTGCGTCGACGCGTGGAGCGACGCGCCGCGGTTGAGCACGAGGCGCGCGCGTCTTCCATGCCCACGGAGACGAAGGAAGAGCTCCTGTCCGAGCTCGAGCGGCGCGAGCGCGAGTTCACGCGCCTCAAGCGCGCCAAGTTGACCGCGGAGGATTTCGAGCCCCTAACCATCATCGGGCGCGGCGCGTTTGGCGAGGTGCGCTTGGTGCGGGACAAGAGCAACGGCTGCGTGTACGCCATGAAGAAGCTCAAGAAGACGGAGATGGTTCGCCGGGGTCAGGTGGACCACGTCAAGGCGGAGCGCAACTTGCTCGCGGAGGTGCACGACGAAGCCGTCGTCAAGCTCTTCTACTCGTTCCAGGACGAGGAGTACCTGTACCTGGTTATGGAGTACCTGCCGGGGGGAGACATGATGACGCTGCTCATGCGGCGGGACACGCTGACGGAGGAGGAGACGCGGTTCTACATCGCGCAGACTATCCTCGCGCTGGAGACGGTGCACGCGGCGAACTTCATCCACCGGGACATCAAGCCTGACAACCTGCTCCTCGACCGCGACGGCCACATGAAGCTGAGCGACTTTGGCCTGTGCAAGCCCGTGGACGGCGAGATCTTGCGATCGCTCCCGTCCGTCGCGGAGGAGGCTTTGGAGGAGGAGACGAACGGTGACGGGAACGAAGGCGCCGTCGGCGAGGACGCGGTTGCGAAGCGCGCCAGACAGTTGCAGAACTGGCACCAGAACCGGCGTCGTCTGGCGTACAGCACGGTGGGCACGCCGGATTACATCGCTCCGGAGGTTTTGCTCAAGAAGGGGTACGGGCTCGAGTGCGACTTCTGGTCCGTGGGCGCCATCATGTACGAGATGCTGGTGGGGTACCCACCGTTCTACTCGGATGAGCCCATGACCACCTGCCGCAAGATCGTGCACTGGAGGCACCACCTGCGCTTCCCGAACGAGGTTCCGCTGTCGCGAGACGCGCGCGACCTCATCGAGCGCCTGCTGTGCGACGTCGACGCGCGCCTGGGCAGCAACGGCGGCGCGAGCGAGATCAAGCACCACCCGTTCTTTGCGGGGCTCGACTGGGACACCCTATACCGCGTCAAGGCGCCGTACACGCCGGATGTCGACGGGGAGCTGGACACGCAGAACTTCGAGCACTTCGACGAGGAGAAGAAGGATTCGAGAGCCGGGGAAAGGGGCGGAGAGGGGCGGAGGAAGGAGAAGAAGGATCTTGATTTCGTCGGGTACACGTACAAGAACTTCGAGGTGGTGGGGAACGGCGAGGTGCGCAAGAAAGCCGCGCGGCAGAGGCCGAGCATAGCGTCCATCTTCCCCGGCGCTGAGGGCAGCGGAGGGGAGAGCGGGGGGGAGGAGGGTCGGCCAGACGCGGCCGCGGCGCTCGCCGGGCTCGCCGGGCTCAGCGTCGGCGACAGCGTCGGAACGCCTGAGTTCCACACCGCGCGGGGCGACTTCCACAACGCGTGAGGTCTTACTAACTCTCGTAAGATATCTGGTACGTGTAAAAGTACGACGAAATAATAAAGGCGCGTCCGCGGTCACGGCGGTGTTACGCGACTCTCCTGCATAAAACCGAATCGCCTCGTCGCGCCGTCTTCGCCGCGCTCGCGATCACTTCATCCCTTCCAGATACTTCTTGTACCCATCCTTCTCCATCTTCTCCGCCTTGGCGTTGACCACCTTCTCCATGTCGTCCTGGTACACCGCCATCGCGTCCAGCACCGCCGGCTCGTACGCGCCGACGATGCGCGCCGCCAGCAGGCCCGCGTTGGTGGAGTTGCCGATGGCCACCGTCGCCACCGGCACGCCGCGCGGCATCTGCAGGATGGAGTGAACGCTGTCCACACCGTCCAGATGCCGCAGCGGCACGGGCACGCCGATCACCGGCAGCGGGGTCATCGCCGCGACCATGCCGGGCAGGTGCGCGGCGCCGCCCGCGCCGGCGATGATGCACCGCAGCCCGCGCCCGGCGGCGCTCTTCGCGTACTCGAACATGCGCTCGGGCGTGCGGTGCGCGGAGACCACCGTCACCTCGACGCCGATGCCGAAGCTCTCCAGCGTCTCCGCGGCGGCTGCCATCGTGGGCAGGTCCGAGTCCGAGCCCATGATGATGCCCACGGAGGGGGGCGGATCCACGGACGCGTCGGGGTCGCCACCGGCGACGGCCATGACCGTTTCGAGCCGGGCCATCGCAAGCCGCGCGTGAGATGCCACGACGGTGAGGTGGCCCATCTTGCGCCCGGCGCGCGCCTCCGGCTTGTCGTACCAGTGCGCGTTCGCGCCGGGTACCTTCAGCGCCGCACCCATCAGGTCGTGCATGCGGCGCATCGCAGCGTCGCCCTCGCCGTCGCCGAGGATGTTCTTCATCACCGCACCGCCGCACGTGAGCGAGACGTCGCCCAGCGGCCAGCCCAGCACGGCGCGCAGGTGCGACTGGTACTGGCAGCACGCCGTCGCCTCGATGGTGTAGTGCCCCGAGTTGTGCGGCCTCGGCGCGATTTCATTCAGCAGGATCGAGCCGTTTTCCAGAAGAAACAGCTCCACCCCGAAGACGCCCGCGCCCTCCAGCGACGCGACCGCGTTCTGCGCCGCCTCGGTCGCCGCCGCGGCGACGAACGTGGACACGTCGGCGGGTGTGACGGTGACGTCGCAGATGTTGTCGACGTGCTCCGTCTCCGTCACCGGGTACGCCCTGGTCTCGCCGTCTCGCGCGCGCACGACCATCACCGCGAGCTCGCGCTCGAACGGGACCCACTTCTCGCAGTACAGGCCTTTTCCGAACCCGCCGAGTTTCGCCACCGCCTCCTTCACGTCCGCCTCGGTCTTCGCCACTGCGTTGCCTTTGCCGTCGTACGCCATGCGCCGCGACTTGAGCATCAGCGGGAACCCGAACGTTTTCGCCGCCGCCGCGAGCTGCTCTTCGCTCTCCACGGACTGAAACTCCCCCAGCGGCACGCCAGCCTTCTTGAAGTGCTCCTTCTGCGCGAACTTGTCCTGGATGATCGCCAGAGTGTCGCTGCACGGCTGCACGTCGACGCCCGCCTTCTCCAACTCGCGCAGCGCGGCGACGTCGATGTGCTCGATCTCCACCGTGACCACGTCGCAGTCCTTCGCGAACGCGACGACGTCCGCCGCGTCCTGGAACGAGCCCTCCGTGGGGATCGCGACGATGGACGCCGGCGACGCGGGGTTCGGGTCAAGGGAGTGCACGCGCACGCCCATGGGCGCGCCCGCGATGGCCAGCATGCGCCCGAGCTGACCGCCGCCGAGGATGCCGATCTTCGCCGTGCGCGGCAAACCGTCGGCGGACACGGCGTCCACCGGCCGGTCGCCCTTGCCGCCGTCGAACAGGCCGGCGGCGGGCCGCGCTGCGCGCCGGACGGGGATGCGGTGCGTGGGGCGCGAGAGCGCGCGTCGCGAGGCCGCGGACCGGGAGGAGACCCCGACGGTCGCGCCGCAGGCGGCGGCGGATGAAAAAGCGCACGCCATGGTGGCAACCAGCGGCGATTTTCAAAAACCTCTCTTAGAGTGGCTCTCGGGTTGGCCGATGGACGGTCGGAGGCTCGGTCGGATTCTCGACGCACGCGAGCAGTCCGTGGTGAGCGTGGGCGCGTGCGCGAATGCGGAGGCGCCTCGAGTTGTGCCGGAGGCGGGTCGGGACGGCGAGGTTTCATTCTCGCAGCGGACGACTGAAACAGGTGCCTTCGGATTTTTTCGATTTGCGATCGCCGCTCCGGCGACCGGCGTCTCCCTACAGTCGTCGCTCGTGCGAAAAAGAGCTCTCGCCCTGGGTCGAACAGAGCTCGCTGCGCGGCTGATCGGGGGTCAGACCAGCGCGTGAGCCCTGGGTACATGCACTGCTTGCGTCGCGAACTCCTTCACCTCACGCGCGCACTCACGTCGGCGGCTCGTTCGGGCGTCCGCCAGGCCCGAACGGCGGACACCGCGATGATCCACGTTAACCTAAGCCCTCGCAGGTTCGCCGCGCGCGCGCACGCCGTGCCGACCGCGTCGGGCGCGCCCAGGCGCGTCGCCGCCGTCCCCGCGGCGTGCGCCAGGAGTACCGTCGACGCGCGTCGCGGTGTCCCTTCGCACGCGCTCGGCGCGTCCTCGAGCGCCCCTCGGCTCGTCGCGCGGTTCCTCGGCGCGCGGGGCGCGCGACGCGCTCGCGCGCCCTTCTCCAATCGGGCACGCGGCGGGCTCGAGGACGACCGGTTGGACGGCGCGCGCGCGGCGGCCTCCGCGTCGGACGCCGGCGTCGCCGACGACGACGCCGACGCCCTGAAACCCGGCGGTTCGTTCCTAGACGACGAGAGTCTGGACGAGATTCTGGACTTCGACGACGGGCTGGACGACCCGTTCGCCGGCGTCGCGTCCGCGCCCGGCGCGGAGGCGGCGTTCGAGGCGATGCTCGACGACATCGTCGGCGGCGCCGGCGACGATCCGAGACTCTCGCCGAGCCTCTCGCCGGCGGACGCATCCCCCGCCGGTTTCTCCGATCCGCCGAGCGATGCTGAGCCCTGGGACCCGGGCGGCTCGTGGCCGGAGTTCGACGCGTTCCTCGCGAAGCTGGCCGGCATGGGCTACTCGCTGGAGAGCCCCAACGCGCCGCCGGGCTGGAGCGACGACGCCGAGGCGGGCGCGCCCAAACTTTCGACGCCCGAGTGGGCGCGCGCCGTCGCCGAATCCGCGGACGGCGACGCGGATGCGGCCGAGGCCGAAGCCGCCACCGATGGCGACGGCGACGCGTCGTCCCTCGTGCGCATGGACCTGGACGACGACCCGTTCGCGCACGTCGCCTCCGACGAGGGCCCGGACGCCGACGCGACGGAGCTGACGTACTCGAACAAGAAACGCCTGTTGCTCGAGTTTTCGCGCGACCGCGACGACGCCTTCGACCGGCTGTCCGAGCGCGAGCTGTACGTGCTGGCGGACCACCCCATGCCGCACAACCAGGGCAACTCCTCCGGCAGGAAGCAGGTGAACGCGCTCAAGCGCCTGCGCGCGCACCTGGGCGTGGACGACTCGGACCTCCGCGGGCGGTGCGCCGCCGCCGACCACGACCAAAACGCGATGGGCGCCGTCAAGCTCTCCGACGTCCTGCGCGTCGTGCACGTCTACGCGGACGACGTCAAGCCGCAGGACCGCCCACCGCGCGCCGTCATGCAGTCGCTGCTCCGGCGCCTGACTTCCCTGGCGGACTCGCCCAGGGCGCCCGCGAGCGCCACCAGGGGCGGCGGCGCCGGCTCGCCGGCGAGGCCCAAGCAGCCGCGCTGGGTGGAGCGCCGCGAGCGGAGGCCGGAGCGCCCGGAGTTCGAGGAGGACCGCTACGCGCCGTCGCGGGGGGGCTCGCGGGGTAGAGGCAGGGGCAGAGGCGGTGGGTTCGAGGTCGGGATGCACGTTGACGGCTTCGCCTCGCGGGGACGTCCTCGTCGGTACGAGGACGACGACGGCGATTACCGACGCGACAAGGCGCGCCGCCGCCGGTTCGACGACTTCGGCGACTTCGACGGCGGACGCCGCGGGGGGCGCGGCCGCGGCCGCGGCCGCGGCCGCGGCCGGGGGTACGAGGGGTACGACGCGTACGGCGATTCCGGCGACGGGTGGGACACGCGCCCTCCCCCGTCTCGGCGCGGGGACGCGTTCGGGGACGGGTACGGGGGTGGAGGCGCTTCGCGCGGGGGCCGCGGGGGCCGCGGCGGCCGCGGCGGCGGGTTCGAGCGCCGCGCCCGCACGCAGGGTGGCTTCGGGTCGGACCTGGACGGCCTCGAGCTGGACGAGGCGTTCGGCTCGCGCGGCGGGTACGCGTCGAGACGAGGCAGGGGCGCGTTCGGGGGGAGGGGAGGCCGCGGCGGCGGACGTGGCGGGCGCGGCTACTACGGCGACGACGGTTTCGCGCCGCGCGGCGGCGGCGGCCGAGGCCGAGGCGGCGGCGGCGGCGGCGGGTACGAGAACCGCGGCGG
>MDSV01030732.1_pt1 | contig 11016 bp, 14 predicted proteins | sample 810851 | NCBI WGS metagenome assembly MDSV01 (sample SAMN05326640, study PRJNA326480) | marine metagenome | isolation source: seawater | place: Atlantic Ocean: North East | collected 2012 | reverse complement strand
TATAATATTGCTTTTTTGTGGACTTTTGGCTTACACGCCAGGGAAGTATGCGTTTATTATTATCATACCATGTAAGAATATTTTTTGATAAATTGATATTATTTATATGCATTACAAACAAAATAATAAAGAAAGCAGAACTTACGTTCAAGGGTTAAGGTCATTTAGTAATACATTGCCACGTGGAGTAAAAAAAATATTAAAAAAAAATGGATATAATTACAGTGAAATAATAAATAAGTGGGAGACCCTAGCAGGTAAGGAAATTTCTTGCTGCTCATATCCACAGTCGATTAAAATGAATGAAGGTAATTCTAATGGAACCCTAATAGTAGCCGTTAATAGAGGTGATGAAATAACTGTAGAATACTCAAAAAATGATATTATTAATAAAATAAATAGTTATTTTGGATATAAGCTAATAAATAAAATAAAACTTAACTCCTTTAATAAAGAAAGTAAAAAAAATAAAGATAAGAATATAATTAATAAATTTTCTAAGGATTTTGAAAAAAAAATAAATTTAATAAAAAATGAAAGTATAAAAAAATCACTTTCTGAACTACTGGGTATAATTAAAAATGAATAAAAATTTTATTTTTAAAATATTAAATTTAATAAAAATTATGTCTCTATTCACTTTACTTTCCGTAAAGTGCTATGCTGCTGATAATAATAATTCTAATGGCATTGCTTTAGGGGACGATAGTGCTCCAGTGAAAATAAAAATATTTTCCTCTTTTACGTGTCCCCATTGTGCAAATTTTCATTTGAAAATAGTTCCTGAAATTGAAAAAAACTATATTAATTCAGGTAAAGTCCAATTAATATTTATAGATTTTCCTTTAGATCAGGCAGCTCTGAATGTGTCAAAGTTATTACATTGTTTAGATAAAGATAAACAAATAAATTTTATGGATATTATTTATAAAACACAAATGAAATGGACATCAGCTTCAAATTTAAATGAGATTAATAATAATTTAAAAAAAATAGTTCTATCAATGGGCATTAATCCAGATAATTTTAACAAATGTTTAAATAACGAAATTGTTGAAAATAAAATTTTAGATGGAAGAATTGATGGGCAAAAGAAATATTCAATAAATTCTACGCCAACAATAATAATAAATGAAAAAAAACTTGAAGGATCTTTTGATTTTAAAAATATAAAAAAAAAAATAGAAAAATTAATTTAGTTTATGCAATTTAAAAAAATAGAATTAGTAGGATTTAAATCTTTTGTTGATAAAATTCCTTTTTTAATTGAAAAAGGTTTAACTGGTATAGTGGGACCTAATGGATGTGGAAAATCTAATATTGTAGAAGCTATTCGATGGTGCATGGGAGAAACTTCAGCAAAAAGTATGAGGGGTTCTGGAATGGAAGATGTAATATTTGCTGGCACAGCAAATAAAGCTTCAAAAAATATTGCAGAAGTTTGTATAACCTTAGATAATTCTAATAAAGATGGTCCTTTAGAATTTAGAGAAGTCGAGACAATTAATATTAGAAGAAAAATAGTTAAAGATAAAGGCTCTAGATATTATATAAATGATAAAGAAGTCAGGGCTAGAGATGTTCAAACTCTTTTTGCTGATTTATCAACTGGTGCGCATTCACCTTCAATGATAAGCCAAGGAAGAATTGGCAGTTTAATAACAGCAAAGCCATCTGATAGAAGAGCTATTCTTGAAGAAGCTGCGGGAATTGCTGGGATACATGTGCGTAGACATGAATCTGAGTTAAGACTTAATTCTGCTGAAAATAACTTAAAAAGAGCAGATGAACTTCGTAGACAGCAAGAAAAACAATTAGAAAATTTAAAAAAACAAGCTCAAGAAGCTTCTAAATATAAATTAATTTCTGAAGAAATTAAAAGAATAGAAGCTGGTCTTTACTTTATAAAAGTAATGGAATTAGAAAAAGAAATAAAGACTACAAAAGAAATTACCAGTGAATCTGATGATGAAATAAGTGGTTATACAATTGAAATCAATCACAATAATAGTCTTTTAGAAGAGTCAGAAAAAAAACTAAAACCGTTAAGAGATAAAAATATAGAAATTTTATCAAAGTTACAAAGGCTTAATTTAGAATCCCAGAATCTAGAAGATGAAGAAAAAAGAGTAAAAGTAGACAAGGAAAGATTAATTAATACTGAACAAACAATTTCAACAGATATAGAAAGAGAAAAAAATATTATAATAGATGCTAAATCAAATGAAAAAAGACTAGATGAAGAAAAAAATAATTTACTAGATACAGAGAGAAAATATTATGATCTAGAAAAACAAAAAGAAAAAGATCTTGAAATAGATACTAGTTTACTAAAAAAAGAACAAGATAAGTTGGAGGAAATTTCTAAAAAATTATCACTCGATAATAATGGAATAAATTTTATAAATTACCTAAAAAAAATAAGCGAAAGCTTAGAAACTGTAAAAATAAAATTAGAAAATAATGAAAATGAACTGGCTAAAGTTGATATAAATAATATTATTTCTTCTATAAAAAGTGAAAATATAAAGTTAAGTGAAAATCAATCTAAAAATAATACACAAGAAATAAGTGAACTTTCAAGTAGAATTAAAATTTTTCAAGAAAAATATGCTTCTTCATTAAGTAAGTATGAGTCTATAAAAACTGAAACAATTAAAAGACAAGAAAGAATTAAAAATATTGATTCTGAAATTCAAAATTGGAAAAAATTAAGGTTTAACTCTGAAAAAATGTCCCAAGAACTTTACGGAAGAATAGATTTAATAAGAAAAGAACTAAAAAGTAATGATACTCTTCCAGAAATAATTGCTACAAAAAAAGGCCAGCTAATGCAAAATACATCTACGACTGAAATCGAAAAGGATAATTTAACAGTAAAACTTGCAGATGCTGAGAAAGAATACCAGGAACAAAATAAAGAACTAAAAGTAGTCGAACAAAAAATGATGTTAGCAAGAGAAAATAAAGCAAGATCAGGTGCTACCTTAGAAGGCTTGGAAAATAGAAAAAAAGATATATTAAATAATTTAAAAAATGAATTAAGTATCAATGAAAAAGATTTACTTGCTAATTCTGATTTAAGTAACATCGAGAATTTTCCTACAGCTGTAGAACAGGAAGATAAATTAGATGCCAAAAAGAATGAACGTGAAAGATTGGGTTCAGTTAACCTAAGGGCTGATGAAGAAACAGAAAATTATAAAATAGAAATTAAAAAAATGGAGTCTGATCGTGAAGATTTAATTTCAGCAATATCAAAATTGAGAAGTAGTATTAATGAACTTAATCAAAAAGGAAGAGAGAGACTTTTAGAGGCTTTTGAAAAAGTAAATAGGAAATTTAGTGAAGTTTATCAAAAACTTTTTAGTGGAGGATCTGCTAAACTAGAACTAATAGACTCTGAAGATCCTTTAGAAGCTGGTTTGGAATTGTATGTAAGTCCTCCTGGAAAAAGATTGCAATCTATGACCTTACTATCGGGAGGAGAACAAGCATTAACAGCACTGTCCTTGGTATTTGCTGTTTTTTTAACTAGCCCATCCCCAATATGTGTTTTAGATGAGGTTGATGCCCCGTTAGATGATGCAAACGTTACTAGATTTTGCAAACTATTAGATGAGTTAACCAAAATAACAAAAACTAAATTTATAATAATAACTCATCACGCTCTTACTATGTCAAGAATGAACCGGCTATACGGTATTACAATGCCTGAAAAAGGTATTAGCCAACTGGTTTCTGTAGATTTAGAAAAAGCAGAGGAATTGGTCGCTTAATTTTAAAATTCAAATTTATGAAAAACCTAAAAGAAATATCAACTCGCTTAGAGATTGCAAAGAAAAAAAATGAAAAAAAACAATTAAATAAAAGCGGTACTAATGTCACATCTGTTGGAATGGCATTAAAAATAAGCACAGAATTAGTTGCTGCAGTAGTAGTTGGTACAACAATAGGGTTTCTTTTAGACAGTTGGTTTGATACTAAACCTTTATTAATAATTGTTTTTTTTATAATAGGGGTAATAGCTGGAATTTTAAATGTTATTAAAGCTGCTAAAAAAATGCAAAAAAATTTAAGGAAAAAATAAAAAATGTCTGCAAACCCTATGCATCAATTTGAAGTTTATAGAATAGGACCTGAAATAAAACTTGGATCTCTAAATCTTTCTTTTACAAATGCTAGCCTATTTATGGCATTAAGTGCAATAACAATTTTGTTGTTTTTATTTTTTGGAACAAAGAAAAAATTATTGATACCTTCTAAACTCCAACTTGTCTCAGAAATGAGTTATACTTTTGTTGCGAAGATGATTAACGACACTGCGGGTTCAAATGCAAAACCTTTTTTTCCTTTTATCTTTACATTATTTATGTTTGTTTTGTTCTGTAACATGATTGGGATGTTGCCGTATTCATTTACTGTAACAAGCCATATAATAGTAACTTTTATGCTTGCAGCAATAGTTTTTGTGGGAGTTACAGTTATAGGCTTTATTAAACATGGAATTAAATATTTGGAACTTTTTGTTCCTAAAGGGGTACCTGCTATTCTTTTACCTCTAATAGTAATTATCGAAATTATCTCTTACCTAAGCAGACCTGTCAGTCTATCTGTGCGCTTATTCGCAAACATGATGGCTGGCCACACAATGTTAAAAGTATTTGGTGGGTTTGTTATAAGTTTGGGGTTGCTAGGGGGTTGGTTACCACTTAGTTTTTCAGTTGCATTAACGGGCCTAGAGATACTTGTTGCTTTTCTTCAGGCTTATGTTTTTGCAATTTTAACATGCATTTATTTAAATGATGCATTAAATTTACACCATTAACATTAATAAAGGAGGACATAATGGAGTTAGAAGCAGCGAAAATGATAGGAGCGGGTCTTGCAGCAATAGCATTAGCAGGAGCCGGGGTAGGTATTGGACTTATTTTTGGAAATTACTTATCTGGTGCGATGAGAAACCCATCTGCAGCACAAAAACAGTTTCCTAATTTGCTACTAGGTTTTGCACTGGCAGAAGCTACAGGCTTATTTGGATTGGTAATTGCACTAATAATTTTATTTGCATTTTAATACAAAAAATTAAGATATGAAAAATTTTTGTTTTGCCTTATGCATTGTACAGTTTATTTGTGTAGGACAGGCTTTTGGTGCAGAGGCAGGTATGCCACAACTGAATCCAGAATTCTGGCTAGCCCAAATATTTTGGCTATTGCTAACTTTTGTTTCTTTATATTTAATTATTTGGAAAGTTTTTTTACCAAAGATTATTAATAATATTGAAACTAGAAAACATAAGATAGTAAATGATTTGCATGAGGCTCAAAAATTAAAGGAAAATGCAGAAAAAAAATTAAATGAGTACAATAAAATAATTGAAAATTCAAAAAAAGAAGCAAAAAAAATTATTGAGGAAAATAGGAAAAAACTTGAAAAAGACATAGAAGATAAAAAAAATAAAATTAATGAAGAGATTGATCGAGAGATAATTTCTGCAGAAACTGAGATTAATAATTTAAAAAAATCTTCTCTACGCAATATAAGCGAAATTGCAAACGAAACATCTGCTGAAATAGTTAAGCAATTAATTGACTCAGAGGTTAATAAAAGTAATGTCGCTGCAATAGTTGATGATGTAATAAAAAGAAAAGGTGATAAGTATTTATGATAATCGATGCAACTTTTTGGGTCGCTATATCTTTTTTTATATTTTTTATAGGATTAGTTTATTTAAAAGTTCCTCAAAAAATCAATGGTTCTTTAACTAACCAAATAAATGAAATTAGAAAAGAATTGGATGAAGCAGAAAAATTAAAAGTTGAAGCTAAAAACTTATTAAGTGATTACGAAAATAAAATTGAAAAATCAAAAAAAGAGACACAAGAAATTATAAATTTTGCTAGAAAAGATAGTGAAAAAAATATACTTGAAAAAAATAAGCACTTTCATTTATCCATGGAAAAAAAGAGAGAAACTGCAGATCAAAAAATTTCACTAATGAAAGAAAATGCTATAAAAGAAATTAAAAATCTTTCTATTAGAATCAGTATAGAAGTTGTGGAAAACTTAATAAAAAATTCGATTGATAAGAAAAAGATAGAAAGCTTTTATTTAAAAAGTTTGGAAGAAACTAACCAGGTTTTAAAAGAATCTAAGCTTTAGACACATTCATCGTAAAAAAGGCGATGTTTGCATATCTTACAACAACAAAAATATATTTTATTTGTTCTATAAACTGTATATTTTCAAAAGATAAATAATTAAAAAAAATGGCTGTTTATACAAAGTTATCAGAAAATGAATTAAAAGAATTTTTTACTAAATATAATTTAGGTAATTTAAAAAAATATAATGAAATAAAGGAAGGTATTGAAAATACAAATTATTTTATACAAACTGAAAAAGGTAAATTCATTCTTACTTTGTATGAAAAAAGAGTTGATGAAAAAGATTTACCATTTTTTATAAGTTTAATGAGAAATCTTTTTGATAATAATTTTCCATGTCCTGAACCTATAATTAATAAAAATGGTAATTATATATCTGAAATTGTAAAAAAAAAGGCTGCTGTTATATCTTTTCTTGATGGAAAATCTAAAAGCAGGTTAAGCCCTGATAACTGCTTTGATGTTGGCGTTCATACTGCAAAATTACATTTAATAACAAAAAATTTAACAGGTAAAAGAGATAATAAACTATCTGTAGATTCTTGGAAAAAAATATATGAAAAAGTTAAAAAAGATTGTTCTAAAATTCACAAAAATTTACCTAAAATAATAGAAAAAAATTTAGATGAAATTGAAAAAGAGTGGCCAAAAAATATTCCTTCTGGAATAATTCATGCCGATCTGTTTCCTGATAATATATTTTTTAAAGATGAAAAATTATCTGGAATAATTGACTATTATTTCTCATGTTGGGATTTTTACGCATTTGAAATAGCAATCTGCTTAAATGCACTTTGTTTTGAGGGAATAAATGAGAACTTAAGTTTCAATGTTACAAAAGCAAAAAAATTTATTGACGGATATTCCAGTATTAGAAATTTAAAAGAAGAAGAAAAAAACTCATTAAAGGTGTTATGTAAAGGTGCCGCTATGCGTTTTTTAATTACTAGAGTCTTTGATTATTTAAATTTGACTGAAGGTGCAATAGTTACTGTTAAAGATCCAATAGAATATTTAAAAAGACTAGAGTTTCACGATAGTGTAAAAAATTATAAAGACTATTTTTTTTAATTATGGAAATTATAATTTATACAGATGGAGCGTGCATAGGTAATCCAGGTCCAGGTGGATGGGCTGCTATAATTATTAATGAAAAAGATAAAAAAGAGATTTTTGGTGGTGAAAAAATAACAACAAACAATCGAATGGAACTTACTGCAGCAATAAAAGCTCTAGAGTATTGCAGTGAAAAAAATGAAAAACAACTTTCTCTTCTAAATATAAAAATTTTTACTGATTCAATTTATGTAAAAGATGGAATTACAATTTGGATAAATAAATGGAAACACAATAATTGGAAAACTAGTGATAAAAAAAATGTTAAAAATGTTGATCTTTGGAAGCAGCTTATTGAATTAACAGAAGCTAGGCAAATAGAGTGGTGCTGGGTAAAAGCGCATTCTGATGATCCAATGAATGACTTAGTTGATAATTTGGCAAAAAAAGCAACACCTATTTAATCTAAAACTATATTTTTTCTAGAATATAATTTTGAACTTTTTTTAAATCTTTTGGTAATTTTCTATAACTTTCTTTTTTAATTAATATATTTTTAACGCTTTCGGGTAATTCTGGTTTTATACCTGTCTCTTTCATTACAACATCTGAAAATTTAGATGGATGAGCTGTAGATAAAATTATTGTATTACCTTCTACATGAAGTTTATTGGATGCACCTATTGCAACAGCTGTATGTGGATCAACTAATATTCCTTGAGTATTGTATACTTCTCTAATTGTATTTTTAGTTTCCTTTTCGGATAAACTTTCAGAGCAAAAAATTTCATTAATTTTTTTTAATTCATCTTTTTCTAATTTAAACTCTCCATATTTTTTTAAATCGTTCATCAGTTTTAAAACTCTTTTTGAACTCAAATCACATATGTCAAAAATTAATCTTTCAAAATTACTTGCAACTTGTATATCCATGCTAGGCGAAATTGTTTGTTTTACTTCTGAAGGTTTATAAATTCCTGAATTAATTGCTCTTTTTAAAATATCATTATTATTTGTTGCAATAATTAATTTATTAATAGGAAGTCCCATTTTTTTAGCGATATATCCTGCATAAATATCTCCAAAGTTTCCTGTTGGTACTGAAAAATTTATTTTTTCTCCATCTTTAGCTAATTTAAAATAAGCAAAAAAATAATAAACTATTTGAACAACAATTCTAACCCAATTAATTGAATTTACTCCTGACATATTTATTGATTTACTAAAATCATTATCAGCAAACATGAGCTTTACAAATTTTTGACATTCATCAAAGTTACTATCTAAAGCTATGTTAAAAACATTTTTTGAGTCAACTGTTGTCATAAATTTTCTTTGCACATCTGAAATTCTATTTTCTGGGTGCAAAACAAAAATTTTCATATTATTTCTATCTTTTATTGCTTCGATTGCAGCTGCACCTGTATCACCTGATGTTGCAACTATAATATTAATTTTTAAATTATTTTTTTTTAATATTTTTTCGTACATATTTCCAATCACTTGCATAGCAATATCTTTAAACGCTAACGTTGGTCCGTGAAATAATTCTAATAGATTTAATTTTTTTAAAGATTTGATTTCAACTATATTTTGAACTCTAAAACTTGTGTAAGAATTATTAATTATTTCTTCAATTTCTGATTTAGAAAATTCCTCACTACAGAAGTTTGAAATTATTTCTAAAGCTAGCTTATTATACGAAAGATTTTTAAGTTTTATTAATTTGTTAGATGAGTAAAATGGTAAGCTCTTGGGAACAAAAAGTCCTCCATCTGATGCTAAACCCTTTAAAAAAACTTCCTTAAATGTAAAAATATTTTCTGTATTTCTTGTGCTAATATATTGCATACCTTTTAATAGTATAGAATTTTGATATTATCTAGGCAAAACCTAATGTTAAGCGCTATTAAGATTATTTTTGTGAGGAAATTTCTTTTTTATTAGCAAAATATTTCTTCCAGGCCCAATTAGCTAAACCCAAAAGAAGTAAAGAAGAAATAATAATAGTTAAAGCTATCTTTGCTCCATTATTATCACTTACACAAACTGTGCAAAGATAATTAACAGTATTCCCTTTAAATATTAAAGTTTCAAGTATCATAGTTAACTTTTACTTTCTTTATACTTTTCATAATCAAAAAAAGTGAATTGTATAGTAACTTCTTTAACATTTTTTGTCTTGCTATCTTTTGTCGCCTCTGGATCAATTAATAACACTAACGAATAAAAATCTTTTTGATTAGGTTTTAATGTTTGAGCATCATAACAAAAGCAATTTAATTTACTAATATAATTTTTAAACTCTTTTGGATAGTAAGCAAATGTTGCTATTCCTGTGGTCTCAAAAGCACCTAGGTTCTCTACTTCATATTTAATTGTCGTTACTTCTCCGGGACTCACAATAATTTTTGGTTGTAAAGATTTAAAACTCCAGGGTAAATTTGGGTGAACACTAGCTATTAAATTTATAGATATAGGTTGTTTGGACTTTACTTTATCTTCTTCTAAATTTTTCAAATAAATATTAATTGAAAAAGTTAAGATTAATAATAATAGGATTAAAAATATATATAAATATTTTTTTTTATTTATTGTCATTAGTAATAACTAATATTATTAAATGAACTTATCTAGTAAAATAATAGCAAAAATCATAAAAAGATATAATATTGAATACGCAAACAATTTTGTTGCTAATTTCTTTTCTATTGTTTTATTTTTTGCTTTAAATAATTTATACGATATAAATATATAATAACCACTTAGTAAAGTCGCTGATGCTAAGTAAATTTCACCTAAAAAACCAAAAATAAATGGTGCTATAGCTATGGGAAACAAAATTAGAGAATAAACTAATATATTTAGTTTTGTTGTTTTTATACCTGAAGTAATTGGCAACATGGGGATTTTGGCTTTTCTATAATCATCTGATTTATATAAACTTAATGCCCAAAAATGAGATGGGGTCCATATAAATATAATGAGAAATAATATTATTGGCTCAAGTGATATATTATTAGTAGCTATTGCCCAGCCAATTACAGGTGGCAGGGCTCCCGCAGCTCCTCCTATAACAATATTTTGTGGAGTTTTTCTTTTTAGCCAAATTGTATAAACGAAAACATAAAATAAGATTGTAACAACCAAAATTGATGCAGCTACTAAATTTGAAAAAATGTAAAGAACTATTATAGAAATAATAGAAGATGTAACTCCAAATATTAGGGCTTGATATCTTGTTAGCTTTCCTGTTGGAATTGGTCTAAGACATGTTCGAGTCATTATTGAATCTAGATCGGACTCGTACCACATATTTAAAGCTCCTGCTGCGCCAGATCCTAAGGCAACTGCAAAAAGTGAAAAAGTTGCATTTAAAAAATTAACTTTGATTGGGGCTATTAACAAACCAACTGCACAAGTAAAAATCACTAGCGACATTACACGAGGCTTCATTAAGTTAAAGAAAGCCTTTGTATAACTAAAATAATTTAACTTTAGTGTTTTTGATTTAGTATTTGACATTTATAAAACTTAAAATATTGATGACTTTAGCCACCCATTACAAAAAACAAGGCACGCGTAAAAAATGTGTATTCAGACTCTAAAGCCATAATTCCAACGAAGACCATGATGGCTGTCATTGGCCATAAAAGAACATTAACGATGGCCCACCTCTCCCAGTATAAGTGCATAAATATTGCCATTATTAATCCAGCTTTAACCAACATAAAAAATATAATTAGAGACCACCTGAGCAATCCTTGAAAATTGTACCAGTCGACCATGT
>MDSV01194524.1_pt1 | contig 11017 bp, 2 predicted proteins | sample 810851 | NCBI WGS metagenome assembly MDSV01 (sample SAMN05326640, study PRJNA326480) | marine metagenome | isolation source: seawater | place: Atlantic Ocean: North East | collected 2012 | reverse complement strand
TGCACCCTTACAAGGAAACAGAGATTATTTTATTATTAAGAATGCAGTCAACAACTTCTCCTTTGCAGATACAAGGGGTGATGCTGTTACGGGTGTAGGTATCACACTATCATCTGCAGGTATAGGAACACACAACCTTCTTGTTGCTGATGTGGTGGATGGTAGTGAATTTCAAGGAAGAAGTTTTATAAGATCTGATTATGGTGGTAATGCTTTACTCGATAATCTAGCAGATGGTTTTACTGGTATAGCAAAAACATTTACTCTAAAGAGTGGTGGTTCTAATGTCACTGGTATAGGTACTGACTTCGGTGTTATATTGCTGAACAATACTTTCCAAAAACCAGAAACGGATTATGATTTTGATTCAACAACAGGTATTACATCTATTAGATTTACTGGTAACAATATAGCAGGTCAAACAGAAACCTATAGTACATCTGATGTAAACGCAAATAGATTACCTAGAAGAGGTATTATATCTGGTCTTGGTAATACACAAGGTATCGGATATCAACCTCTACAGACTGGTTTTGGAACTGCTGTGGTATCAGGTTTTGGTACTATCACTGTTGCAATGGGATTCACAGGCACAGGATACAGAGGTGCAGGTACACAGTTCAAGGTGCATGTCAGAGGTGGTAATCCTACCACTGGTGCTGCAGGTACATTCTCTATACAGGATGGAAATATCAAGAAGGTCTTTATGGACGGCTCGCCTGGCTCAGGATATACACATACCAATGTGCCACAACTTGTTTTCGACTCACCATATGGTTATGACGATATAAAGTTGATTAGTGGTAACACTGGTGTAGGTGCATCTATTTCTATTGTCGTTAGTGCTGCTGGTAGCATATCTGAGCCAGTTCTTACCAACACAGGATACGGATTTACTGTCGGTGAGACACTAACCATTTCTGGTATACCAACAAGACTACCTCATCTACCTGCCACATTTACTGTGACCTCTACCTCAGATGACAAGTTTGCAGGTTGGCAACTGGGTAAGTTTCAAATTTTAGATGACTTCTCTGATGAATTCAATGGTAGTAAAACACAATTTACACTCACAGAAAATAACTCACCCGTCAGTATAGAGAAACCTAACGGTAACCCTATAAGTTTAGATGATGTACTGCTAATCTTTATCAATGATGTACTACAAAAACCAGGTGTTGCATACGACTTTACAGGTGGTACACAAATAAGGTTCTCAGAACCACCTGCTGATGGTTCATCACTACAAGTATTATTCTATCGTGGCACTGATGCTGATGTTGGAACTGCACAAGCAGTTGAAACAATAATGAAGGGTGACACAATTACAATAAACACATCACCTGCAAACAAAGCAATACTACCACAAGATCCAAGAATAATAAGAGAAACTATATCTAGAGACACCCTACAAACAACTGTCTACAAACAACAGGGTATCACAGATGTCAAGATACCAATGAGACCTGTGACATGGAGAAAACAACAAGATGATAAGATTGTAGATGGTGTAAAAGTCAGCAAGGCAAGGGGTCTATATGCAGGTCAAGTATTCCCTGCCACTAATATTATTGCTGACGTAGCAACTACAGACACTGCAATCTATGCAAAGTCAGGTATAGTTGCATTTACAAAAACAGAAGATCCCAACACCACAAGTTTTGGTGTACGTATAGTAGACACAGATAAGAACAATACTGGATTCGGTACGACCACTTTTACAAATCCATATAAACAAATCACTGGTGTTACCATGAGTGGTGACTATGGAAATGTGGTTGGAGTTGGATCTACTGCAAAAGGATTGCAGTTTGAGTTCTCTATACCATCAAACTCTGTTCTGAGAGATAATGCATACGGTGGGTTTACAGAGACTGGTATCGGAACTGGTGATTACTTTGTCATCAGTAGATCAAGTGTAGGTGGAGGTGTCACAGCAAAATCTACTAATGGTGCAACAACCGTTGGTATGACTACAATTGCACTTGATGGTGTATTCCAAGTGAGTGACATTGTACGAGTAGGATCTGGTCAAACAATCAGAGTATCTACTGAGATAGCATCAGGTCATGGAGTGAACGTAACTGGACTAAGTTCAGGTTTCGATTGTCTCTATGGTCATTATAGTTGGGCGAAATTTACAACAGGAGCTGTAGGTTTGGCGTTCACGACCAATACACTGAATGGACTAACAGGTCTAACAACTGCTCCCACAATCCAGAGAACGACAAAATTGTCGCTGGATTATTCATAAATAACAATTACGAGCTAATTTTCGGATTTAAATAATGCCAGCTGTCATAACCGATCAGATTAGAGTTCTAAATGCAACCAATTTTGTTAGTGGAATTAACACTAGCACAAATAGTTATTATGTGTTTATAGGTTTACCAAATGCAACTGCTGTTGCGTCTGATTGGAATACAAATACTCCAGCACCTATCGACAACTTTGACGAACATGATAGCATCTACGATACTCTAATATCTGCGAAAAAAATAACATCTACCGATGTTCTACGAGTAATCAAAAAAATTACTTGGTCTACGGGTACGATATATGAAATGTATCGTCAAGATTATAGTATAAACAAACTGTCCCCACAGACAAGTGCTACTGCTTTATACAATACAAACTTCTATGTGATGAACTCTGACTTTAGAGTCTACGAGTGCATATACAATGGTGCAGCACCTTCTAACAGTGGTGCAGGTGTCATATCACTAGAAGAACCTACACATACAGATCTTCAACCTAGACTAGAAAGTGATGGATACATTTGGAAGTATCTGTACACTATCAAACCTAGCGATATTATCAAATTTGATAGTGCAGATTACATTCCAGTCCCTGCTGATTGGGGAAGCAATACAGACGTTGCTGATGTAAGAAATGCTGCAGTAGACGGTAGAATAGAGACTATAGTTATTGAAGATGTAACCAGTGCATCGTACCAATTCAATGGTACTAAGAACGGTGTGCCTATAAGAGGAGATGGATCAGACGGTCTGGCATCTGTCACATTCATCAACGGTAAACCATCTGCAGTTCAGGTAACTGATGGTGGTACAGGATACTCATTCGCAACACTAGACCTTGACGATGTGGTTACTGGAAGTGGTGCATCTTTCTCTGTTATTATACCACCGCCAGGTGGACATGGTGCTGACATCTATAGAGAACTAGGTGCTAATAAAATTCTTATATATTCTCGAATAGAGAATAGTGATGTAACCAACCCTGACTTCCCTACAGGAAACCAATTTGCTCGTATTGGTATCATAGAGAACCCTCAGGTGCATGGTAGTACAAATTTACTTACATCCTCATCAGCATCAGGTGTGTACGGTCTTAGACTAGCAGGTGCAGCAACTACAAGTATGGTTGTATCTGCTGATGGTGATGTAACTCAAACTGTAGGAGTTGGATCTACTGCTATAGGTAAAATAATTGGATATGATTCTGTAACTAAAGTATTGCAGTATTGGCAAGACAGATCCGTTGCTACTAATGACACCTCAGGTAATAAACCGACCTACGGTTACAAACTAAATAGGTTTCAAGCGAACCCAACAGGGGGTAGCAATAACGTGATTGTAAAGACTACAACTGGTACAGAAACATTGTCAATTGACACTGCTTTCACAGGGGTATCAACCACAGTCAATGCAAGAACATATTATTTTGGTCAAACATATAACAGTGGACTCGCCAACCCTGAGATCAAAAAATATTCTGGTAACCTAATTTACATTGACCATAGACCTGAGGTTACAAGGGCAACTAACCAACGTGAAGATATCAAAATTATTTTAGAATTCTAAAATGCCACAGAACACCAACCTAAACGTCAGTCCATATTTTGACGACTATGAGTCGTCTAAGAACTTTAATAAAGTTCTATTCAAACCTGGCACACCAGTTCAAGCAAGAGAACTAACCACACTACAGTCTATCCTACAAGGACAGATTGAGAAGTTTGGTAAGCATATGTTCAAAGAGGGATCCATGGTGATTCCTGGCGTATTCAAGTATGATGGTCAATACACTTCTGTCAAAGTAGAATCTACATTTTTTGGTGTTCCTGTAGAATTGTACTATGATAAGTTAGTTGGTCTAAGAGTACAAGGTAAAACATCTGGCATCGTTGCACAGTGTGTGAAGGTATTATCTGCTGCTTCATCGGAGACAGATCATACTACACTATACATCAAGTATGAGAGTGCATCAGATGACTTCTTGAATGAGGCGTTTATAGATGGTGAGACACTCATTACATTGTCTGACTTTACTTATGGTAACACAACTATAACATCTGGTAGTGACTTTGCAACTGCAATCAACTCAAACGCAACAAGCGTTGGATCTGCATTCGCAATTACAAGAGGTGTGTGGTTTGTTCGTGGATCTTTTATAGAAGTAAATCCAGAAACTATAATACTAAATCAATACGAACCATTCGCATCATTCAGGGTAGGACTCAATGTTAATGAGGAGATTGTCACTGCTGTTGATGATAATAGTCTATACGATAATGCTTCTGGATTCTCCAATTTCACTGCTCCTGGTGCTGATAGGTTCAAGATTAGTGTTTCTCTCATTAAGAAAGATCTAACAGATTTTCAAGACGAGAACTTTATAGAACTGCAACGTGTAGAGAGTGGTATAACCAAGAAGATAGTTGACAATACAGTATACAGTGAGATAGCAAAAGAATTTGCAAGAAGAACATTTGATGAGAGTGGTAATTATTATGTTGATAAGTTTGACATCGAGGCAAAAGAATGTTTGAACAATAGAGTTGACACTTTCGGAACATTCTTCCCAGAAGAACTTACAGATGATGGTAATACACCGTCAAAAGACTTATTGAATCTAAGAATAGGACCTGGTAAAGCATACGTAAAAGGATATGAAGTAAAGACTCAAGGTTCTACAAATTTAGACGTAGAAAAACCTAGAGAAACAAGACTACTTGAGTCATCTGCTGTTCCATTTGAAGCAGGTAATAAACTAAGAGTTCACAATGTACTCAATGGTGCACAAATCAAGTTGTCTGCTGCTACATCTGATTATGTCTCACTACAAAAAGAAAGATTACTATCCAACAAAGCAACTGCAAGAACAGAGATAGGTAGAGCAAGGGTATATGATTATAAGTTGCAAAACGCAGCATACTCAGGTGACACAAGTGTGTTCGATCTGTTCTTATTCGACATACAAACAGATACACAACTTACAATAAACCAAGCACACACAATAGCATTACCTGCTGTTATAGAAGGGATAAGTTCTGGTGCTAGAGGTTTTCTAAAGACTGCAGTGTCAGGTTCTACAACTGTTGTATTGAATCAGGTGGCAGGTAAATTTTTGAAAGATGAACAAATAATAATCAATGGTGAAAGAAATGGTAGAGTTGTCACAGACGTAACTGAGTTTGACCTCAGTGATATAAAATCAGTCAGATCCACTGCAGCGTCTAGAACATTTTCTGCTGATGTCGTACTAGAGACTAAGAAAGACCTTACAGGTAGATCATTCAGTATCACAAGTGGTGGTGTTATCACCAGTGGTACGTCTGGATGGGTAAAGAATTTCAAGATAGGAGATGTTATTGCATATAAACTTGGTGGTCAGACAGACGTGACATTCAACGTTGTAAGTGCAATTAGTCCTACAAGCAATAACGTGACTGTTGTAGCAGCACCTGATACAACATCTGGCATAAACCACAAGGCATTACCTAGTTCTACCGTAACTGTTAGTGACCTCAAGATTGTGGCAGGGAAACTTAGAGGATCTAAGAGTGGATTTATGTATGCTGAGTTACCTAACAAAGCAGTAGAATCACTAGACCTAACTAACTCTCTCTTACAAATTAGAGTTGAAGACACAGGACTCAGCACAGATAGTAGTGGTCAATTGACTATGCCATCATTGACAGGATCTGATTTAGTATACGCTCCCTTTGATGAAGAGAGATATACTGTGATATACACCAGTGGTGCTGTTCAAGCACTTACATCTGATCAAGTTGTGTTGACTGGTGGTGGTAAAGGTGTAACTATATCAGGACTTACAGCAAGTCAAAGTAATAATGTGGTTGTACATAGCACACAACAGAAGTCAAAAGTAAAATCAAAAGTAAAAAGTATTACAAGAAGTGCATCCATAATAGTAAGTGGATCTAGTAGAGCAAACTCTGGTGTCACTACTGCTATAGGTGATGGTCTAACACCAAGTGCTGTCTTCGGCAAACGTGTACAGGATAGAGAGATATCATTAGATGTGCCAGATGTAGTCTCAGTTGCTGCTGTATTTGAGTCATCAGGAACAGGAGATCCAACAGTGCCTTTACTTACTCTTGGGTCATACAACGGACCTAATGGTAACAACACTGATCTCATATTAGGTGAGATAGGAATAGGTGTGAGTTCTGGTGCTGCTGCAATGGTTCTTGGTAGGAACAGTACAAATAAAATTGATGTATTGTTCAAGAACAATTCTTCATTCATAGACAATGAAGAAGTAAGATTTGAAGAGTCGGGTGTACGTGCGATATTATCTGACGTAGATTTTGGTGATCCAAATATTAGAGCAAACTTCAAGGTTGACAATGGACAGAGAGCAGAGTTTTATGACTATGGAAGAATTGTACGTAAGCAAGGGTTCCCAGAACCACAAGGAAAACTAAAAATATTCTTTGACCATTATGTTATAAACTCCCAAGACTCAGGTGATGTCATAACAGCAAATAGTTACGAAGCTGCTAATTATGATACTGTGCCTGTTTTTGATGAAGTAAGAAACACAGACGTTATAGACTTTAGACCAAGAGTTGCAGCATACTCTGGAAGTAGATCACCATTCGAGTTTGATTCAAGAGATTTCTCAGGTGCAGGTCAATCTGCAAGAGTTCTTGTATCAGATGAGAACCTTACGTTTGATTACAAACACTACCTTCCAAGGATAGATAGATTGTATGTTCAAGGTAGTGGAGGATTCACAGTCAAGCAGGGTATACCTGATGTAAATCCTGTTGAACCAGAAGCCGTACCAAATGCCTTTGAACTTGCAAAGATAGAGTACAAACCATATGTCTTTGATGCAAAGCGTGACGTAACAGTTACCTTCCGAGCAAATCAAAGATATACTATGAAGGACATTGGTGCTCTAGAAAATAGGATAGAAAATTTAGAAGAGACAACTTCACTTTCATTACTTGAATCTAAGACTGAGAGTTTGGTTATTACAGACCCAACTACAGGTTTAGATAGATTCAAAAATGGTTTTGTTGTTGATCCATTCAACACATTTGATGTTGCTGATAAAACTGTACCATTCATAAAATACGATCTCAATGAAGGAAAGCTCGTCTCAAGAAAATACACAGATTCTATTGATCTGCTTGTTGGTTCTAACAGCGTTGTGGGTACGAACGGGACTCCTGATCTTACCCTCGATCCTAGGTATGTAAGTGATTTTGGAAATCCAAATATAAGAAAAACTGGCGATCTAGTAACACTAGACTACAGTGAGGTTGTAGAAAGAACACAACCATTTGCAACAAGAGTAGAAAACGTAAACCCATATATGATAAGGAGTTGGGCAGGTCAATTGTCACTCAACCCTGAGTCTGACGTGTTCATCACCAGTGCATCACAACAGTTAGGAGAGTTTCTTTCTACCTCTGATGGTAATGATCTCATCACGACTGAGCGAGATATACCAGACATGAGGGAACAAAATATTGAGTTTATTGGTAGTCGTCTAAAACCTGGCACGAATCATTATACTTCATTTGCTGGTGTAGACATGATAGAGAATCGTGATAATGTTATACCCAAACTATTAGAGGTGACACCTGTTAGTGGAGCATTCCAAATAGGTGAAACTGTAAGTGGATTGATTTCAAACAACACAGGTGGCACACAATTCGTAGCATTGAGATTTAGACTCTGTACACCTAATCATAAAGATGGTTCTTTCAACAGTCCTACAGTAACATATGTCAATAATCCATACGAGGCAAACGTTGGATTATCATCTGCATATTCTGAGACTACAACAGTATTGAATATCGATACTAAGTCACTGTCACAGATATCTGATCCAAACTTCTTTGGGTTTGCTCAAGTAGGCATGAGACTTATAGGAGAGACCAGTGGTGCAGAAGCAGAAGTCAATCAACTTAGATTGATTACTGATAAAGTTGGTGCAGTCGTAGGTTGCTATCATATTGAACAATCACAATTTATAAATGGTACAAATACTGCACGACTAACCAGTATAAGACCGCAAGATGCAATCACACCTAATATAAACTTTAGTCGTGCTAGTGCAGATCATTTCTCAGAGGGAACATTAGTCACTGATAACACTCTTGTAAGAATAGAACCAGAGCCAGTCATACCTGTTCTAAACTTTATAACAAATATAACAAACAATATAAGCATTACCAATGTTACCCATAATACCATCGTTCAACAGGAAGACGATGATGACCCACTTGCACAGACATTCCAAGTTGACCAGACTGACGGTATCTTTATAACATCTGTTGACTTCTTCTTTGCAACAAAATCTGATACCATACCTCTTGAGTTACGTATAGTTGATGTGGTCAATGGTTACCCATCTAGAAATATTAGAAAGCATGGTGTTGTAATCAAAAATCCTAGTGAGGTCAATGTATCAGCAGATGCATCTGTACCAACTACATTTACATTTGAGTCTCCTATCTATCTTCCAGAAGGTGAGTATGCATTCGTTGTTATAACAGCAACATCAGACTACAACCAATGGATATGTCAGATTGGAGAGGCAGATATATCAACAGCAAATCAATCAGAACTAGGTAAGGTTATAGTAACAAAACAACCTACACTTGGATCTCTGTTCAAGGGACAGACAGCTGGAACATGGACACCATCTCAGTTAGAGGATATGAAGTATACCCTCAGAAGAGCAAAGTTTGTCACAGATACTGGCACAATTAGATTCTATAATCCAGCACTAAACATATACGATGTAAGAAACAAGTTACCTGAGAATCCAATAGAGACATTCTCTAAGAGAGTGACAGTAGGTCTAACCTCCTCTATTGCTGTTACAGGTGCTTCTGTTGGATCTATAATTACACAGACCTCTAATGCAGGTGCTAGTGGAGTTGTTGCTGAGAAATTGGCACATCTTGCACAGGCTGCAAATACAATATCAATCACAAATGCTGGATCAGGATACGAGGATGCCACATACAACACAGTAAACTTCACAACCTTGACAGGTAGTGGATCTGGTGCAGTGGGCGTTGTCACAGTATCGTCAGGAGCTATCACTGGAGCAACTGTCAAGGGTGACAGCACTGGTAGTGGATATCAGGTAGGTGATACTATAACTGCTGCTCTTGGTACAAAAGGTCTAGGACAGAATCTCACACTGACTGTAGGCGTAACCACAGCAACGAATGCTCTTGTACTGACAAACAGTAAGGGGACTTTTGATACCACAAATACATTGATATCTGGTGGAACAACATTACCAAATATAAAAGCAGCAACAGTTACTACAAACACTGATCAATATGACGGGTTACATTTCAAAGTAACACAACCTAATCATGGTAACTATGCAGCAAATAACACAGTCACAATCGCTGATATAACAGGTGATTCGATACCAACTAAGACAACTGTGGCATATGGTATAAGTGCTACCAGTGTAGTTTCTGTTGCAAGTAGCACAGGATTCAACTTCTTCGAGGGTGCACAGGTTACGGCAAGTAATCCTGGTTTCGCTTTGATTGGTAATGAAGTCTTACAGTACACATCTGTTGGTACAAATCAACTTAGCGGTACTATCACTCGTGGAGTAGACAGCACTCTAGCAAGAACATATCCTATAGGAACACCTATACAGAAGTATGAGTTGTCAGGAGTATCTCTAAGAAAGGTAAACAAACAACACTCTCTTATCAATGTAACTTCTGGTATTGAGGATAAAGTTACTCTTGATTCCTATCACGTCAAAATTACAGGATCTAACTTCTTCTCTAAAGATAAGTTTGGTGGTGGTGTGAAGGGTAGAGGAACTAGAAACCTTCAGTATGATACAATAACACCTTCAGTGTCACATAGTTTACCTGCAGGTACAGACATATCAGCAAGCATTAGAACAACATCAGGAACCAGTGTAAGTGGTAGTGAATCCTCTTTCCAAGACAAAGGATTCACTAATGTATCAATTGTCAATGAGACTAAATTCTTAGAGACAAGAATTGTTGCATCAGTTGACAATGAGCAAGCACAGTTGGGTGAGTTGCCAGGCAACAAATCATTTACGATGGAAATGGCGATGAATACTACTAACGAAGATTTATCACCTGTGGTTGATGCTTTTAGAAGTAGTGTATCAACAAGTAGTTCTAGAATCAATGCTCCTGTTGGCAACTATGCTACTAGCAATAGGGCAAACAAATTAGATGATCCACATGAGACTATCTACCAGACAAAGGTAATCAAACTCGACACACCTGCTAACTCACTCAAGGTTATATTTGCTGCGATGAGACCAACTGCATCAGACATACGTGTGTTGTACAGATTATTCAGAGCAGATGGTGACGAAGTTGATAAGGTATTTGAATTGATGCCAGGTTTTGACAACCTAGACGCAGCAGGTTTCGTCATCAATGATAAGAACAACAGTGGTAGACCTGATACCAATGTAGTTGCGAGTCTTGAAGGTCAGTTCATAGAGTATGAGTACACCGTAGATGACTTACCATCGTTTACAGGATTCCAAGTCAAGGTTGATATAGCATCAACTAACCAAGCACAACCTGCTGAGTTACTTGACTTCCGTGCCATAGCTGTGGCATAATAATTATATGATAAACGCATGGTCACTAGCAGCAGAAGTATTAGAGGGAACTCTAGATGAAACATACCCAATCAAAAAAGATCAAGGTGGAGGATCACCCAAAACTGAAGAGGGATGTCAAGACGACAGCGATAGT
>MDSV01100394.1_pt1 | contig 11017 bp, 10 predicted proteins | sample 810851 | NCBI WGS metagenome assembly MDSV01 (sample SAMN05326640, study PRJNA326480) | marine metagenome | isolation source: seawater | place: Atlantic Ocean: North East | collected 2012 | reverse complement strand
CATCAAGAGTAAGAGACATGTTTGAGCAAGGAAAAAAAAATTCACCTTGTATAATTTTTATAGACGAAATTGACGCTGTTGGAAGAAGTAGGGGTGCCGGTTTAGGTGGTGGTAACGACGAAAGGGAACAGACTTTAAACCAACTTTTAGTAGAAATGGATGGTTTTGACACTAATGAAGGTATAATTTTAATTGCAGCTACTAACAGACCTGATGTTTTAGATCCTGCATTATTAAGACCTGGAAGATTTGATAGGCAAGTTGTTGTTGGAAATCCTGATATAATCGGAAGAGAGGCAATCCTTAAAGTACACATTAAGAAAATAAGTACCGGGCCAGATGTTAAACTAAGAACAATAGCTAGAGGAACTCCAGGTTTTTCAGGAGCAGACTTAGCAAATTTAGTAAATGAGTCAGCATTATTAGCAGCAAGAAAAAACAAAAGAGTTGTTACTATGTCGGACGTTGAGGAGGCAAAAGATAAAGTTATGATGGGAGCGGAAAGAAGATCTATGGTTATGACAGAAGATGAAAAAAAACTTACTGCATACCATGAGGGCGGACATGCCATTGTAGCATTGAACGAAAAAGCTTCTGATCCAATTCATAAGGCAACTATTATTCCAAGAGGAAGAGCATTGGGAATGGTAATGAGATTACCTGAAAGAGACCAACTTTCTATGGCTAGGGAAAAAATGCACTCAGATATAGCTGTGGCGATGGGAGGTAGAATTGCAGAAGAAATCATTTTTGGTCATGATAAAGTTACATCTGGAGCTTCTTCAGATATTGAAATGGTAACTAAAATGGCAAAAAATATGGTTACTAAATGGGGAATGAGTAAAGAACTTGGCCCAATTGCTTTTGGAGAAAATGAGGAAGAAGTTTTTCTTGGTAGATCAGTAACTAGACAACAAAATATGTCAGAAGAAACTGCAAAAAAAGTTGACGCCGAAGTCAAAAAAATTGTTGAAAAAGGTTATGAAAGAGCAAAAACAATTTTAACAGAAAAATTAGACGATCTTCATAAATTAGCAAAAGCTTTATTAGTATATGAAACGTTATCAGGTGATGAAATAAGAGACTTAATATTAAAGGATATTAAGCCGAAAAGATCTTTCAAAGATGACTCAGAAAATAATGGCAAAGAAAGTTCAGCTTTAGATTCGCTAGGTTTAAAACCCAAACCAGCAATTTAATTTAAATGAAAAAATATTACACACGCGCGTGTAATTTTTACTACGGTTCCTCTTCCAAAAATCTTATTAAAAAAAAATTAGCTCTTCCTCTTTGTGGAAATATTAATATTGCTTTTGATGAAGTAGAAATTTTTACTAGAAATAAAAATAAAATTTCCTCTTTCGTTATAAATATTAAAAAAATTAACAGTCTCAAAACAATTTTAAAAAAAAAGATAAGCAAAGACATTAAAAATATCAGTGCCAAAAGAAATAAATTTACTGATCCAACTATTATGGGAATTTTAAACATGACACCTGATAGTTTTTCTGACGGTGGTAAATTTAACAGTTCGTCAAAAGCTTTTAAACAGATTGATTTTATGATTAAGTCTGGAGCGGAAATAATCGATGTTGGAGGAGAGTCGACAAGACCAGGTTCAAAAAACATCTTACCAACTCAAGAGTGGAAAAGAATAAAAAGTGTAGTAAAAAAATTTAAAAAAAAATATAGAAAATTTTTTCTTTCTATTGACACAAGGAAATCTGAAATAATGAATAAAGCCATCTTGTATAATGCAGATATAATTAATGATGTATCAGGTTTTAAATATGACAAAAAATCTTTATCTGTTGTAAGAAATAAAAAAATATGGAAAATAATTCATCATATGCAAGGTACGCCAGATAACATGCAAATAAATCCAAAATATAAAAACGTTCTTTTAGATATTTATGATTTTTTTGAGGATACTATTAGTAAAATCAAAACAAAAAATAAGGTAAATAAAATTATTTTAGATCCAGGAATTGGTTTTGGTAAAAACTTGAAACATAATTTGATACTGTTATCTAAAGTTTCCTTATTTCATTCTTTGGGTTTTCCTATATTAATAGGCAGTTCTAGGAAAAGATTTATAAGTCAAATTTCTGGAAGTTTTGATACTAAAGAAAGAATAGGGGGAACGTTGTCTTCAATTTTATTTACTTTAGCTCAAGGTGTTCAGATATTTAGAGTTCATAATGTAAAAGAAGTAAAACAAGGAATACTAGTTTTTAAAAACTTATTAAGTCAATGAAAAAAAAATATTTTGGAACCGATGGAATTAGAGGAAAGGTAAATAAAGGAAATATTAATGGAGAAAAATTTTTTAAATTCGGTTTAGCTGCTGGTACATATTTTAAAAATTTAAAAAAACCAAAACAAATAGCTATAATTGCTAAAGATACTAGGTTATCAGGTTATACACTTGAACCAGCTTTAGTTTCAGGCCTTGCATCTGCAGGCATGCATATTTTTACTTTAGGTCCACTGCCAACTAATGGTTTGGCGATGCTTACAAAATCTATGAAAGCTAATATGGGAATTATGATCACGGCTTCTCACAATCCTTATTATGACAATGGATTAAAATTATTTGGTCCTGATGGTTTAAAACTTTCAGATAAAATAGAAAAAAAAATTGAAAAACTTATAGACTCTAATACTACAAAGCATCTATCATCTCCAAAAATATTAGGTCGAGTCAAAAGATTAGAAAATGGTAATGAGAAATATATAAGTATATTAAGACAAAACTTTCCATCTAACTTTAACTTAAAAGGTATTAAAATAGTTGTTGATTGTGCAAATGGTGCTGGATACAAATCTACACCAAAATTGTTACAACAATTAGGTGCAAAAGTTAAATCTATAGGAGTTAGCCCAAATGGGATTAATATTAATGATAAATGTGGCTCCACTTTTCCATCAAAAATTCAATCTACTGTAAAAAAATATAAAGCACATCTTGGCATTTCTTTAGATGGAGATGCAGATAGAATTATTATGTGCGATGAAAATTCAAAAATAATTGATGGAGACCAGATAATCGCTATGTTAGCAAAAAGATGGAAAACCAAAAAAATTCTAAAAGGCGGTGTTGTAGGTACTTTAATGTCCAATTATGGATTAGAAAAGTATCTCAGTAAAGAAAAAATAAAATTTCAAAGAGCTAAAGTTGGTGATCGTTATGTAAAAGAAATGATGAGAAAAAAAAATTATAATCTTGGTGGTGAACAATCAGGTCATATAATTTTAGGAAAATTTGCAACAACCGGTGACGGTTTATTAGTTGCTCTAGAAGTTTTATTTTCTTTAAGAAAAGGAGGAAAGGCGAGTGAATTGTTTAATATGTATACCTCTGTTCCACAAATTTTAGAAAATATTATAGTTAAAGATAAAAATGTAATTGATAGTATTTCTTGCAAGAAGGCAATAAATCTTGCCCAAAAAAAAATTAGAAATAAAGGAAGACTTCTGGTAAGAAAATCTGGTACAGAACCAAAAATTAGAATTATGGGCGAGTCTACTAATATAAATTTATTAAAAAAATGTATTAAGATAATCAAAAAATCAATTAAATAGTGAAACCTAAATCAAAAGTTTTAATAATTGCAGGCTCAGACTCTTCTGGTGGAGCAGGCATTCAAGCAGATATAAAAACTATTACGGCTCTTGGATCATATGCTATGACAGCAATTACCGCAGTGACAATTCAAAATACTATTGGAGTAAAATCAATTGTTCCGATTAAACCAAAGGAGATCTCTAATCAAATTGAATTTACTTCAAAAGACATTAAACCTGATGGAATTAAAATAGGAATGCTTCACTCGACGAATGTAATCAAAGCAGTATTAAAATCATTAAACAAATTAAAAGTGGTAAAAATTGTTTTAGATCCTGTCATGGTGGCTAAAGGAGGGGCTAAATTAATTGATAATAATGCAATTAAATTAATTAGAGATAAGTTAATTAAAAAAGTTTTTTTAATTACACCAAACATACCTGAGGCGGAGATATTAACCAATACTCAAATTAAAAATTTAGACCAGATGATTTATGCTGCTAAAATATTAATAAAATATGGAGCTAAAAATGTTTTATTAAAAGGGGGTCATCTAAAATCTAAAATCTTATTTGATGTTTTAGTTAATGAAAAAGAAATTAAGATATTTAAAAGTAAAAAATATACAACTAAAAATACCCATGGAACAGGTTGTACGTTATCAAGCGCAATAACAACTCATTTATCATGTGGAAAACTTTTAAAGAAATCCTGTGAGCTAGGAATTAAATATGTTAACCAAGCAATTAAATCTAACACTAATTTGGGAAAAGGTAATGGTCCAATTAACCATTTAAACTCAATAACAATAAATAAAAAAATGATAAAATGAAAAATATTGTAGTAGTAGGTTCACAGTGGGGAGATGAAGGTAAAGGAAAAATTGTTGATTGGCTTTCAAGTGAGGCAGACATCGTTGTCCGTTTTCAAGGAGGTCACAATGCTGGACATACATTAGTAATAGATGGAGTAACTTACAAACTAAGATTACTTCCATCGGGAATAGTAAGAAAAAATAAAATTTCAGTAATTGGTAACGGGGTAGTAGTAGATCCTTGGGCTTTATTGGAAGAAATTGAAGAATTAAAGTCTAAAGGTATTACAGTAAATGAAAAAAACTTAATTCTAGCTGAAACAGCTAATCTAATCTTACCATTTCATAAAGAAATGGATGAAATTAGAGAAGATGCAGCTGGAAAAAGTAAGATAGGAACTACTCGGAGAGGAATAGGCCCAGCATACGAAGATAAAGTGGGAAGAAGATCAATTAGGGTTATGGACCTCACTTCTGAAAGTAATTTAGATCAAAGATTAGAACAAGTTTTATCTCACCATAATGCAATTAGAAAAGGTCTTGGAAAGAAAATATTTGAAAAAAACAAATTAAAAAAAGATTTAATGTTAATTGCTCCAGATATTTTAAAGTATTCCAAGCCAGTTTGGAAAAAAATTGATGAATTTAAAACAAAGAAAAAAAAGATATTATTTGAAGGCGCTCAAGGTATTCTATTAGATGTTGATCACGGAACATACCCTTTTGTAACTTCATCAAATACAGTTGCAGCAACTGCAGCAACCGGTTCAGGTTGTGGACCAAATACTATCAATTATGTCCTTGGAATAACTAAAGCTTACACAACAAGAGTAGGAGAAGGTCCCTTCCCAACAGAATTGAAAGATGAAATAGGAGAGCTTTTAGGAAGTAGAGGAAAAGAATTTGGAACTGTAACAAGTAGGAAAAGAAGATGTGGATGGTTTGACGGTGTACTTGTTAGACAAACAATAAAAATTTCAGGTATCAATGGAATTGCTCTCACAAAATTAGATGTTTTAGATGAACTGGACGAAATAAAAATGTGTATTAAATACGAGATAGACGGCAAAGAAATGGACTATTTACCTGCGGCGGTAGAGGATCAAATTAAAGCTAAACCTTTATATAAAACATTTCCTGGATGGAAAAGTTCTACTAAAGGAATAAGAAATTTAAAAGATCTTCCAGAAAATGCAAAAAAATATATTCATGCGGTTGAAGATTTTATAGAGGCAAAAATTTCTAGTATTTCCACAAGTCCTGAAAGAGAAGATACAATTCTTTTAGAAGACCCATTCCAGATTAGCTAGCGGGTAATAAATTTTTAGATTTAGTAGAATTAATCATCGCTTTTTGAAGTTTTTCAAAAGCTTTAGTCTCAATTTGTCTAATCCTCTCCCTACTTATTTTATATTTTTTACTTAATTCATCTAGAGTTTTTGGATTTTCAGATAGCCTTCTCGCTTCAATTATTTTTCTTTCTCTATCAGTTAAAATGTTGATTGCTTCATTAAGTAAATTTTTTTTATCATCATATTCTTGTTTTTGTGACATAATTAATTCTTGATCTAAATGATCATCAACAAGCCAATCTTGCCATTCATCAGTCTCACCAGCTTTAATAGGATCATTGAGAGATTTTTCTTGACCCATCATTCTTCTATTCATATTTACTACTTCTTCAGAACTTACATCAAGTCTCTTCGAAATTTCTTTTACCTGTTCATTGCGTAAATCTCCTTCTTGATCAGGTGCTATTTGCGCTTTAATCTTTTTTAAATTAAAAAAAAGTTTTTTTTGAGCAGTAGTAGTGCCCATTTTTACTAAACTCCAAGATCTAAGTACGTACTCTTGTATTGCTGCTTTTATCCACCACATAGCATATGTTGCTAATCTAAAGCCTTTGTCTGGATCAAATTTTTTTACTGCTTGCATTAATCCAATATTTCCTTCAGAAATTAATTCACTGACTGGTAAGCCATAACCTCTATATCCCATTGCAATTTTTGCAACTAATCTTAAGTGACTCGTAACAAGTTTATGTGCAGATTTTAAATTACCATTCTCTCTCCAGTTTTTCGCAAGCATATATTCTTCCTCCGCATCTAACATTGGAAATTTCTTAATTTGCGTTAAATATAGAGACAGTCCACCTACAGAAGGTGATGGTAAGTTGCTTAATGTCTTTTCATTTTTCATGGGATTAATTTATATATCAAATCCTAATTTTCAACTACTTAGTTTTTTAAGTAAATTAACCATTTTTTGAAAGTTACTAGGTAATTTTGATTCAAAATTAATAAATTTTTTTTTAGTAGGATGAATAAATCCAATACTTTTAGCATGTAAAGCCTGGCCGTTTAACAAAGAAAGTATATTCTCAAAATCTTTATTTATTTTTTTAAATTTAATATTTTTCTTTCCATACTGATTATCACCTACTAGCGAGACCCCCTTATATTGCATATGAACCCTAATTTGATGTGTTCTTCCTGTTTCAAGCTCACACTCAATTAAACTTATTTTTGGTATGTCTTTAATAATAAAAACTTTTAAAGTTTTATAATTTGTAATTGCTTTTTTCCCTTTAATATCACTAACTGTCATCAACTGTCTATTTTTTTTACTTCTAGTTATTAGAGTATTAATTTTCCCCTTTAGCGGCCTAATAACTCCCCAAGTTAAAGCTAAATATTTTCTTTTAATAGTATGCTCACTAAATTGTTTTCCAAGGCTTGCATGAGTTAAATTATTTTTAGCTACCACAAGTAATCCACTAGTATCTTTGTCAATTCTATGAACTATTCCCGGTCTAAGATTTCCATTTATATCTGATAATTTTTTTTTATATCTAAATACAAGTGCATTGGCTAATGTATTTTCATTATTTCCAGCACCAGGATGAACAACCATTCCGGCACACTTATTTATAATTAAAAGATCCTTATCTTCGTAATGAACATCAAGTTCAATCTTTGAGGGCTTAATTCTCTCTAAATTATTTTCTATTAACTTTATTGATATCGAATCATCAAATTTAATTTTTTTTGATGGAGAAATAACAGTTAACTTATTTACACTTACATTACGGGACTCAATTATCTTTTTTATACTTGACCTTGTTAAATGTTCAATTCTTTCTGATAAAATAATATCAAGTCTCTTCCCTATATCTGATTTATTTGATAAAAATTTTATTGTGTTATTAGTCATTTAAATTTAGATTATCATTAATTGCGTTCGTAGCTCAACTGGATAGAGCGTCTGACTTCGGATCAGAAGGTTGAGGGTTCAAATCCTTCCGGGCGCACCAAACTCTTATAATATCCAATTATTCATCTTATTCTGATTTTTAAATACATATTCTGGAAAATTTGCATCAATATCAATCTTTTTTAAATTAAAACCTCTATTAAAAATATCTTCGTTTTTTTCAATTTTTTCTTGAATATTTTTTTCATTGACAATTTCTTTTGTATTAAACTCTCCATGTGAGTAAGATTGAATCTTTTTAATGATATCAAGAGGGCTTTGCAGGAAAGAAAAGTGCCAACCACCTTTAATTATTTGTGTTTTTGGCTTATCAATTCTCCAAAAAGAATACTTTTTAAATTTCATATCTCTTAATTTCTGAGGATTTATAAAATTTTTTTTAAGGCACATCCTAGATCCTATCCAGTTACTTTCATCTAAATTTTGAAGATTTAATTTATACATAAACATCATTTGTGAAAAAGCTATGAACTTAGCACTTTTATCTATTTCATTTAATTTAGTTAGGTCAGGTATTTCATCAGAGTCTGATAAAATAATTAGATCATTAGGACTTGCATCTTTAATACCATTTAAAATATTATTTCTTTGATGCTGTTCCACAATTGACTCTCCACCCTTATGATTTAATGGTGAGCTTTCTTTATTAAAATCAGCTACAATATATTTAATTTTTTTTTTAAATTTTAAAAAATTATTAATATTAAAGTTCAATTTTTTATGATTTCCTTGATGAGTTTTAGTAGATTCCGAAATTACAAAATAATCAACATGTTCATTAAGAATATTCATCCTTAAATCAACCATATGATCTTCATTAAAATACTGAAAACAATCGTAAATTGCCATTTTATTTTTTGGTAAATGTAGTAAGACCTATCTTTTTTCCCTCTATAACAGATGAAGAACAATGCATATTAGATCTATCAAAAATCAACATAGATCCCACCTCCCATTGATAAATAAGCTCTACCTCTAAACCTACAAGGTTTTCAATTCGTTCATGATTTAAATATTTTTTATGAATTTCCTTATCAAATGGTTTGTTGCCAAACATACCAATGTGCTCATTAGATCTTTTATTTTGACCATAATTTAATTTTTTCAAAGCTAACTCACTTTTATCAGATGTAAAATTAGTAGAATTTCCATAATGCCTATTTTTAAATATAACTGTACTTCCAACAGGCGTTAAAGGAACTAAACTTTGTTTATAAATTTGGTCATCTGTGTTAAACCCTCCATCAATATGTAGTCCAATCGGGTTATAACTTTCTTGAAAAAGTCCATAAATTTCATTTCCTTCATCTGTTTTGAGATTATCCATTTTAAAATCTCCAATTTCATTTTTTAACTTTTCAAAAAAAATTCTTTCCATTTCTTTGCTATAATCTAAAAGCCATCTTTTTTTTATTACATTCTGTTTTTTGTTGTGGACTGTCGTCGGTAGTTTTTCGTAAAGTTTTAAAAATTTTTCAATTTCATCTTTGCTAAAGATATTTTTTATTACAATAGGAGTACCTTCAGTTTTTTTTATAGCTTCAATATTTTTATGCACTTTTATTCTCCAATATTTATTAAAGTTCCTCTAACTTTTGCTCCGTAATATGATAAATAAAAAACTGCTATTCCAAAAATAAAATAAATTAATGAAATAGAAATTGATTTAATTATCTGAATATAATCAATTATATCATAAATTAAAATATTTCTCATCTCCTCAAATATATGAACTAATGGTAATAGTTTTGATATAATTTGAAGCCAATCAGGTAAAATTTCGATGGGATAATATATGCAACCCAATGGAGCAAGAAAGAATAAACTTCCCCAGGCTATGTTTTCAAAAGAAGGTCCGAATCTAATCAAACCTGAAGTAACTAACAAACCTAGAGTAATGCCAAAAATATAAAGACCAATTAATAAAAATAATAAAGGAATACCTAATTTAAAAATTGACACTCCAAATAAAGGAATTGCTAACAAAGCTGCTGGAACCAAACCTATCATTGTTCTAAATATTGCAGTAAGAGTTAATGCGGCAATTATCTCACTTATTTTAATAGGAGCTATAAATAAATTAGTAAAATTTCTACTCCATATTTCTTCCAAAAACATCATATTGTAACTAATACTTGATCTGAATAAAAAATCATAAAGTATTGCTGCAGTAAGAATTATACCAACGGTATCACTGTAATAGCTAGAACTCATTGTAAAGAATTTTGATATAAAACCCCATAGGAATATCTGAATTGATGGCCAATAAATCAAGTCGAGAATTCTTGGAAATGAGCTTTTTATTAGATAAATATGTCTTAGACTTAGTCCGTAAATTTTATTCCAATTCATTTTTACTCCTAACTATTTTTAAAAAAACATCTTCTAAATTAGTTCTGCCGTGTTTTTTTATAATCTGTTCGCATGTTCCATTATCTACGACTTCACCTTTTTTCATCATTATAACTGAATTACACAATCTTTCGACTTCACGCATATTATGTGAGGCCAGTAAAATAGTAATTTCATTTTTAGATTTATATTCCTCTAAATAATTTCTTACATAGTCCCCTACATCTGGATCAAGACTAGCTGTAGGCTCATCTAGAAAAAGTATTTTAGGTTTGTTTATTAATGATTTTGCTAATGAAACTCTATTTTTTTGACCAGAAGATAATTCTCCATTTTTTTTATTTAAAAAATCATTCAAATTTAAATCAGTTGAGACTTCATCAATTCTATTTTCTATTTTTTCAACCCCGTAAAGTCTTGCATAAACTTCGAGATTTTGTTTTACCGTTAACTTTTTAGGTAGCTCGATATAAGGTGAGGCAAAATTAATTTTACCTAGTAATTCACTCATATTAATTTTATTAATATTTTCTCCATTTATTAAAACTTCACCTTCAGTTGGTAAAATTAAACCCAACATCATTCCAATAGTTGTAGTTTTTCCACATCCATTTGGACCAAGCAAACCAATTGTTTTATTTTTTTCAATAATAAAACTGATATTTTTGACGGCCAAGTTTTCTTTAAATTTTTTTGATAAATTCTTTACTTCTATTCTCATTTAATACGCCGCATGTTTTAATCGATCATTAATAGCTATTCCCAAACCTATATTAGGGATCTTTACTACATGAATTTTCTTATATTTCTTTTTTTTAATACTTCTTAAAATTGTGTAAAGATTTCTTGCAGCCTCATCTAGATTTGCACTTCTGCTAAGATTAAAAGTATTTTTGTTTTTTTTATACTTTTTTCCAAAAATTATAAAAGCACATTTCGGTTTTGCTGAGGTCTGATTTAATTTCATTGGTATTCCAGGTGAGTAGTGTTTTTTTAATAATCCTGGAGAT
>MDSV01024951.1_pt1 | contig 11017 bp, 9 predicted proteins | sample 810851 | NCBI WGS metagenome assembly MDSV01 (sample SAMN05326640, study PRJNA326480) | marine metagenome | isolation source: seawater | place: Atlantic Ocean: North East | collected 2012 | reverse complement strand
TATCATCATATTTATTAATAGAAATAAAATCTTTACCTAAAAAAATTCCCTCAACTCCATTTACAGATAACAAATTTCTTAGTAACTCATTATTGGTATCATCTCTCTTGGTAATTTCATAAGACCCATGATTAGAAACAATCTTTCCAGGTAAAAATTTTAATGAATTAGGATTTGGAGTTATTTCAGTTTGCACATACATAATTTATATATAATCAATAATTCTAAAATTGAAACTTGATAATGAAAATTATTCAAAAACCTATAATTTCATGAATTTTTTTCATTTTGTTGGAGGCGATTTTATTAGCTTTTTCACATCCATCTAAAAGTATTGAGTCTAAAAAATTTTTTTCAGTTAACAATTTACTAATTTCTTTAGATATGGGTGAAATTTTCTCAACTAGAACTTGTGATAATTTTTCTTTAAATTCTGAAAAATTTTTTCCTGAAAACTCATTAATTGTTTTTTCTAATTTTGTTTCTGTTAAGCTTGAATAAATTCCAATTAAATTCCTTGCTTCAAGTCTTTTATTCAATTCTTCTTCACTAGATGGCATTGGTAACGGATCTGTTTTTGCTTTTTTAATCTTATTAATTATTTGATCAGAATCATCTGTTAAATTAATTCTACTTAAATCTGATAATTCAGATTTACTCATTTTTTTTGATCCATCTTTAAGACTCATTATTCTTGAGAATTCTTTTTGAATTAATGGTTCTGGCACTTTAAAAAAATCTTCTACCTCAAAATCGTTATTAAATTTTTGAGCAACATCCCTACAAAGTTCTAGATGTTGTTTTTGATCATCACCCACTGGTACATGAGAAGCATCATACAATAGAATATCTGCAGCCATTAAAACTGGATAAGAATACAAACCTACACTAGCTTTTTCTTTGTCCTTTCCAGCTTTTTCTTTAAATTGAGTCATTCTACTCAACCAGCCAGTTCTAGTTGTACAACTTAATATCCAAGCCGCTTCGGAGTGAGCTGCTACTTTGGATTGGTTAAATATAATACTTTTTTTTGAATCTATTCCACTTGCTACAAAAGTAGCTACTGTTTCGCGAATGTTATTTCTTAATTCCTTTGGATCTTGTTTTACCGTTATTGCATGAAGATCGACAACACAGAATATACAATCATTTTCTTTATCATTATTTAATTCTACAAAATTTTTAATTGCTCCTAAATAATTACCTAAGTGAAGATTGCCAGTAGGCTGAACACCTGAAAATATTTTTTTTTCCATAATTAATACTTTAATTTAAGATCTTTATAATTAAAAGCTTTGATAAAAAATGATATTATAAGGTATAAAATTAATGCAATTATAACCACTAAAACTAAGTAAAACAATTTAAATTTATAATCAAAGATTAATTGATTACCAAAAAAAGAAATTAAGTAATTAAACACAAAACCCATTAAAGATGACGCAAAAAGAATTTTAAAAAAATTCTTTAAAAAAATTTTATTAAAATAAAATAATTTTTGATTATTTAAGTATATGAACAGAATTATAGAATTGAACCAAGATGAAATAGATGTTGCTATTGGAATAATAATAAATCCAATATCTCTAAAATAGTAAAGACTAATAATTATGTTTAGAATTACGGAAATCAAAGAAATATAAAAAGGTGTTTTCGTATCATGGTTGGCAAAGAAAAAACTTGAAAAAATTTTTATCAATGCAAATGCTGGAAGTCCAAAAGAAAAAAAGTAAAGTGCTTTAGCTGTATTTTCTATTGAAACTTCATCAAAAGATCCATAGCCAAATAAAGCAGAAACTATTTCTTTTGAACCAATCATTAGGGCTATGGTAGCAGGCAAACTTAAAAACATACTCAATTCCAAAGCTTTATTCTGAATTAAAGAAATTTTATTTTTTTTATTCATTTGAATATATTTCGATAATTGAGGTAAGACTACAACTCCAATAGCAATTCCTGCTATCGCTAAATTTATTTGATAAATTCTATCTGCATAATAAAGATAAGATACAGCACTAGCCTGAAACGATGCAATTATAGTTCCAATTAGTATATTTATTTGAGTTACCCCTGATGAAAAAATACTAGGCAGAAGCTTCTTAAAAAAAATCTTTACTGGTTTTGTTGCTTCAAAATTAAAATTCAATTTAAAAGAATAAAATTTATTTACAAACTTGTATAAAAAAATAATTTGTAAAAAACCTGCTATAGAAACACCATATGAAAGATAATAAACAATTTGATCATCTAACAATTTTCCAAAAAATAACACACCTATTAGTATTAAATTCAAAATAATTGGTGCAGCTGAAGCAGCTGCAAATTTATTATGTGAATTTAAAATTGCAGCAAAAAAAGATGCTAAACACACAAACATTAAGAATGGTAAGGTTATCCTGGTTAAAGATACCGCAAGTTCTAGCTTCTTTGTGTCTTCAATAAAGCCAGGTGCAATTAAACTTACAAAAAGCGGCATAAATATCTCAATTATCAATACTAAAAAAAACAAACCTAAAAACAAAAGACTAAAAATTTGATCTGCAAATTTTTTTGATTTTTTTTTTCCTTTAATGAGCTCAGATGTATAGCTAGGAACAAAAGCTGCATTAAATGTCCCCTCAGCAAATAATCTTCTAAAAGTATTTGGAATTCTAAATGCAACAAAAAATGCATCAGCAACAAAACTTGTACCAAGAAATATAGCGATTAAAATATCTCTTAAATAACCAAGTATTCTGCTGATTATCGTATAAAATCCAAAAGTCCCTGTTGACTTAATTAAATTCATAAATCATATTAGTCTTAATTTTACCCCATTTGTACTCCTAATTAATACAAAATGAAAAAAACAAAAGTTGATCATTATACTGATAAAGAAGCATTAGAATTCCATAGCCATAAAAAACCTGGCAAGATCGAAATTTCTTCATCTAAAAATATGACAACAAAGCGAGATCTTGCTTTGGCATACTCTCCAGGAGTAGCCGCTCCTGTAAGAGCAATTAGTGATAATCCAGAAGCTGCTTTTGATTACACTAGTAAAGGAAATTTAGTTGCTGTTATAAGTAATGGATCAGCGATTTTAGGCATGGGTAATTTAGGTGCTTTAGCTTCAAAACCTGTAATGGAAGGAAAAGCTGTTTTATTTAAAAGATTTGCAGACATTGACTCAATAGATCTTGAAATAGACTCAGCAGATCCAACTGAAATTATTAATAGTATAAAGAATTTTTCACCAAGTTTTGGTGGTATAAATCTTGAAGATATTGCTGCTCCAGATTGTTTTATTATAGAGGAAAAACTTAAAGAAATATTAGATATACCAGTTTTTCATGATGACCAACATGGTACGGCTATAATCACAACTGCAGCGTTAATAAATGCTCTGGATATAAGTAAAAAAAAAATTGATAAAATAAAAATAGTTGTAAACGGTGCAGGAGCATCTGCAATGGCTTGCACTAATCTATTTAAAAAAAGTGGCGTTCCTCAAAAAAATATTACTATGGTAGATAGAAAGGGTGTCATTTTTAGAGGTAGAGATAACTTAAACCAATGGAAATCTAGTCATGCAATCGACACGAAAGATCGAACATTGGATGACGCCATAAATAATGCGGACGTATTTTTGGGTTTATCTGCAAAAGGTGCCTTGACAAAAGATATGGTTAAAAAAATGTCTAAAAACCCAATTATATTTGCCTGTGCAAACCCAGATCCAGAAATTACACCAGAAGAAATTGAAGAAGTCAGAGACGATGCAATAATAGCTACTGGAAGATCAGATTATCCTAATCAGGTTAATAATTTAATTGGGTTTCCATATATTTTTCGTGGTGCACTAGATGTAAGATCAAAAACTATTAACGAAGAGATGAAAATTGCTGCTGCACACGCAATTGCGAACTTAGCAAAAGAAGATGTACCAGATGAAGTTGTCGCTGCCATGGGAGGTGAAAGACCTCACTATGGTAAAGAATATATTATTCCGTCAACCTTTGATCCAAGATTAATAAGTGTAATTCCAGCTGCTGTAGCTAAAGCCGCAATAGATACTGGTGTAGCAAGAGTCAAAATTAATAATTTTGATATTTATAAAGATCAACTTAAACAAAGATTAGATCCTACTGTTACTATTATGCAGGGTGTTAATAACTATATTAAAAAAAAACAAAAAAAAGTTGTTTTTGCTGATGGAGAAGATGAAAATATGCTTAAAGCAGCAATAGCTTTTAAAAACTCCAAATTAGGAATACCAATTTTAGTTGGAAAAGAAGAGCTAATTAAAAATCAAATAAAAAAGATTGGTTATAATGAAAATTTTGATATCGAAATTATTAATTCGAAAGATAAATCTAAAAGAGATAAATATGTAAAATTTCTTTTTAAAAAACTTCAAAGAGAAAAAGGTATGTTGGAGTGGGATTGTGACAGACTAGTTAGAAACGATAGAGTTATTTGGGCAACTAGTATGGTCGCTTGTGGAGATGCTGATGCAATGGTAACTGGTAATACAAGAAGGTATTCTTCTTCGCTTGAAAAAATAATTAAAGTTGTTGACCCAAGACCAGGAGAAATAATGTTTGGTTTAAATTTAGTGGTAAATAGAGGTAAAACAATTTTTATTTGTGATACCTCGGTAATAGAATATCCTGATGCAAAACAGTTATCAGAAATGGCCAAATCAGCTGCAAGAGTTGTGAGACTTTTTGGATTTGATCCTAAAGTTGCTTTTTTATCTCACTCAACCTTTGGTGAACCAGCAACAGATAGAACTAAAAGACTTAGTGACGCTGTCGAAATTCTAAAAAAAGAGAATGTTAATTTTAAATTTGATGGAGAGATGCAACCAGATGTGGCACTAGAAGAAATGTATAAAGAATTATATCCATTTTCAGAAATTGTAGGAAATTCAAATGTATTAATAATGCCTAGTCAGCACAGTGCAGCTATTTCTTATAAAATGATAAAATCTATGAGTAGAGCAAAAGTTATTGGACCATTATTAATAGGTTTAGGATTACCAATAGAGATAGCTCCACTGAGGTCTTCAACATCTGAAATAATAAATTTAGCTTCAATTGCGGCTTATTCTGCAGATGTTATAGATTATAAAAAAAATTAATTTTTTTGAATCCTCAGATTTTCAACCAACAAAATACTTGCAATAACATTATCTACATCCAATATTTGTTTTGCCTCATCTATTACTTCTTTTTTCTCATCTGAAGTCGTTGCTATGCCGTAAATATATATTTTTCTTTTGTAAGTATCTATCTGATAGTTTGTAGCTTTTATATTTTTGTTTAAAATTAAAGCAGTTCTCAATTGGGACGTAATCAAAATATCTTTGGCTGATTGTTTAAAATTAAATTCTTCTTTTACTTTAACATCATTTCTGACTGATCTTACTCCATCAGTTTCCCAAGCCATTTTAGTTAATTTAAGTTTTTCTTCAGGATCATCAACTTTTCCTGTTAAAAATATTCTACCATCTAAAACTTTTGATTTTACAGAGAATAAGTAGTTTTTATTCAATAAAAGAATTCTTGCTGATAAATTCTTTTGCATAATAGAGTCATCAATTTGAGTACCAACTGATCTTGGATCTAAGGCGACGCTAACACCAGTGCCAAAAATTCCACTAGAGGAAACACCTACGCAATTATTTAAAATTAAACTCAATACAAGGAAAAAAAATATTTTATTTTTCATCTTTTATTTTTAAACAATAATTGTAAATCTCTTTTTTGGAAATTTGGTTATTTTGATTTATTAAATTAACAATTTCCTTAGTACTTAATTTATTTATCATTTTACTAATGTTTCTTTTATCTGATTCACTTAGTTTTTGTGAACTTTTTTTGTTATCATCCCTATCTGAAATAACGACGGTAAGTTCACCTTTTAGTTCTTTACTGAATAGTTTAAGATCATCTATATTAGTTCTAATGAATTCTTCATAAAATTTTGACATTTCTCTGCAAATTAAAATTTTTCGTCCTGAAAAATTTTGTTTTAAAAAGTTAATAGCTTTATTAATTTTTTTTGATGAAATAAAAAAAACTATAGAACTATTTATTCCAGATAGGATCTTTAAATCGTCGTTTAAAGTCTTTGTTTTTTCTGGGAAAAAACCATAAAAAAAAAATTTTTCAGAAAATCCACTTATTGAAACTGCTGTAGATACTGCAGATGGACCAGGTATAGGTATAATTTTAATATTGTTTGTAATACATTCATTAATTAAAATTGCACCTGGATCTGAAATACTTGGTGTTCCGGCATCAGAAACTAGTGAAATAATAGATCCAAATTTTAACAATTGAATTATTTTCAATAAATTTTTTTTTTCATTAAATTTATGATTAGAGATTAATTTTGAATGAATATCATATTTTTTAAACAATTTTTTTGAAATACGTGTATCTTCACAAAGAATATAATCAGACTTTTTAAGGATTTCGACTGCCCTAAATGTTATATCCCTTAAATTGCCTATGGGAGTTGATACTAAATATAAACCTTTTATTAATTCGTCATTATGTAGTCTAGATTTTACAATCATAATAGTAATATAAATTATATAGTAATATTAGAATGAATAAAATTTTTAAAAAAATTATTTTTGTAATTTCAATAATTTTTCTCTTGTATCCGCATGTAAGTTCAGAGGAAAAGATTAAGATTGGTCTATTAGTGCCTTTAACAGGCGATGACAGTAATCTTGGTCAATCTATTATTAAAGCAACTAAAATGGCACTAAAAGATATTGGCATTGATGACATAGAAATTTATCCAAAAGATACAAATTCAAATCCGACACAAACACTTAAATCTGCATCAGAATTTAAAGATATGGGAATTAGCATTGTTATTGGACCAGTTTTTTATAAAAATTTAATTTATTTAAATGAAGTAGATAACATTACTTTTTTATCTTTAACTAATAAAACCATAAACTTACCAAAAAATGTTATTAGCACAGGTATTAATGCTACATCACAATTAAATACGATAAAAAAATTCATTGAGTCAAATGAAATTAAAAAAACTATTTTTTTTACTCCTAAAGTTGATTATGAAGCAGAAATAAAAAAAGGAATAAAGCAATCAAAAATAAAAATTTTTAAATATCATATTTATGATACTGAACCTACTGAATTAACCAAGCAAATTGAAAAAATAACTAACTATAAAGTAAGAAAACAAAATGTGCTTGATGAAATAAAAAGAATTGAAAATTCTGACTTGAGTGAAATAAACAAAAAAAAAAGAATAGAAAAATTAGAAAAACGCTATACTTTAGGTAACTTAAACTTTGACTCTATTATAATTTCTGATTTTGATGAAAGTTTAAAAAGTGTAATTACATCGTTATTATATACAGATGTTTTACCAGAGGATAAATATATAATAACATTTAACCAATGGTTTAATAAAAGTTTAATTCAGGAAAAAACTCTTCAACCACTTTATTATCCATCAATAAATAAAAAAAACTTAAATAAGTTCAATAATTCTTTTTATAAAGAATATAATGAAAAACCAAATCATTTATGTTTATTAAGTTATGATTTGGTAGGTTTGATTTATTACTTATCAATTAAAAATGATATTTCAGAAATTAATAACCTTTTTAAAAGTAAAAATTCATTTAAAGGTAAGATGGGTATCTTTGATGTAGAAAATAACAAGATAAATCACAGATTAAGTTTCTATTTAATAAATCAAAGTAAAATTAAAGAAATTTTTTGATTTTTTTAAAAGCCTGATAACGATGATCAATCTTATATTTTTGAAATAATTTCATTTCACCAAAAGTTTTTTTTTTATTTTTTGGAATAAATATTGGATCATATCCAAAACCATTTTTACCTTTTGCTTTTGGTGATATTTTGCCTTCAACTTTTCCTATTACTGAGGCTATTTTTTTATTAGGATAACTTATAGATAATGCACAAATAAAACGAGCTTTTATATTTTTATTTTTCCAATTTTTATCTTTTTTACTTAACTCTTTAAAAACTTTTTTTATAGCTTTATTAAAATCAGAGTTTTTACCCCCCCACCTTGCTGAATATATTCCAGGTTTTTTATTTAGAAGATCAATTTCCAGACCAGAGTCATCTGCAATACAAATTAAATTACTTTTTTTAGAAAAATACTTTGATTTAATTATTGAATTTTGAACAAAATTCTTGCCGTTTTCTTTAGGACTCTTTAATTTAAAATCTGATGTAGAATAAGTTTTTATATATCTTGGTAATAAACCCCTTATTTCCTTAAATTTTCCTTTATTATTTGTACCTATAAGTATTTTTCTTATTTTTTTATTTTGCATCTAGAAATTACGTATTTTCTTACCATATATCTCTATATGGAAAAAGAGCAAAACCAAAACAACGAAAATAATAATTCTGAAGATATAAATGAGAAGGATATTAATTCTGAAACAACTTCTCAACTCGAAGGTGAAACTATTGAAACAGAATCTAAAGAAAAAAATTCGGAAGAAAGAATTTTAGAATTAGAAGATAAACTTTCAAGAACATTTGCTGAAATGGAAAACCAAAGAAGAAGGTTTGAAAAAGAAAAAGATGAAGCTTTTGAGTATGGAGGATTTGCATTTGCAAAAGAAGCTTTAAATTTAATAGATAACTTAGAGAGATCAAAACAAATTTTAAAAAATGATGAGACTTTAAAAGATACAGAAGCCTTAAAAAAAACACTCGATCATTTTGATATAATCAATAAAGACTTAATTTCGATTTTTTCCAAAAATAATATTGAGCCAATAGATTGTTTAAATAAAAAACTTGACCCAAACTTGCATCAAGCGATGATAGAAGTTGAAGATGATCAAAAAGAGCCCGGTACTATTGTTCAAGAAATACAAAAAGGTTTTACAATTAAAGATAGACTGCTTAGACCTTCTTTGGTTAGTGTTTCCAAAAAAACACAAAATATAGATAAAAAAAACAAGGAAAATAAGGAAAATCTAGAGGAGAAATAGTGTGTGAACTAACTTGTAGAATTAGATTTAACCCCTATATGAATGAGGAGATAAACAGATATGAGTAAAATAATTGGAATAGACTTAGGTACAACAAACTCTTGCGTAGCTATTATGGAAGGTAGCCAAGCAAAAGTAATTGAAAATGCAGAAGGTGCAAGAACAACGCCATCCGTTGTTGCTTTTACAGACGAAAATGAAAAACTAATTGGCCAACCTGCAAAAAGACAAGCTGTGACTAATCCAGAAAATACTATTTTTGCTGTTAAAAGATTAATCGGAAGAAACTTTGAAGATCCAACTGTTAAGAAAGATATAGAAGCTGCACCGTTTAAAATTGTAAATTCTGAAAAAGGAGATGCTTGGATTGAGGCTAAAGGTGAAAAATATTCACCATCACAAATTTCAGCTTTTATCCTTCAGAAAATGAAAGAAACAGCAGAAAAATATTTGGGACAAGCAGTGACAAAGGCGGTTATTACTGTTCCAGCATATTTTAATGATGCACAAAGACAGGCAACTAAAGATGCGGGTAAAATAGCTGGTCTAGAAGTACTACGAATTATCAATGAACCGACGGCAGCTTCTTTAGCGTATGGTTTAGATAAAAAACAAAATAAAAAAATTGCAGTTTATGATCTTGGTGGTGGAACTTTTGATGTTTCAATTCTTGAATTAGGTGATGGAGTTTTTGAAGTTAAATCAACTAATGGTGATACATTTTTAGGTGGGGAAGATTTTGATAATGCAATTGTAGAATATTTAATTGCTGAATTTAAAAAAGATAGCGGTATTAATTTAAAATCAGATAAACTTGCATTACAAAGATTAAAGGAAGCCGCAGAAAAAGCTAAAATTGAATTATCAGCAGCAGAACAAACCGATATAAACTTACCTTTTATAACTGCCGACAAAACAGGTCCAAAACATATTAACCTAAAAATGACAAGAGCAAAACTTGAGGCATTAGTTGAAGATCTAATTGCTAGAACTATTCCACCATGTAAAACTGCTTTAAAAGATGCTGGAATATCAGCAAGTGACATTGATGAAATAGTCATGGTTGGTGGTATGACTAGAATGCCCAAAGTAATTAGTGAAGTAAAAAATTTTTTTGGTAAGGAACCTAATAAAAGTGTAAATCCTGATGAAGTTGTTGCCATGGGAGCAGCAATTCAAGCAGGTGTTTTACAAGGCGATGTTAAGGATGTCCTTTTATTAGATGTGACACCATTATCGTTAGGAATCGAAACTCTGGGAGGCGTTTCAACAAAACTAATTGAAAAAAACACAACTATCCCAACTAAAAAAAGCCAAGTATTTTCTACTGCAGAAGACAACCAACCCGCTGTATCAATTAGAGTTCTCCAAGGTGAAAGAGAAATGGCTACTGATAATAAATTATTAGGAAACTTTGAATTGGTTGGTATCGCTCCTGCACCTAGGGGTGTCCCACAAATTGAAGTAACTTTTGATATAGATGCTAACGGTATTGTAAACGTTTCTGCAAAAGATAAAGGCACCGGTAAAGAACAAAAAATTCAAATCCAAGCTTCTGGTGGTTTAAGCGACGAAGAAATTGAAAAAATGGTTAAAGATGCTGAGGCTAACAAAGAAGCAGACAAGAAAAAAAGAGAGTCGGTTGATGTTAGAAATCAGGCAGATACATTAATTCACTCAACTGAGAAAAATCTTAAAGAACATGGATCTAAAATTTCAGATGCAGAAAAAAAAGCAATTGAAGATGGATCAAATACACTTAAAGAAGCTTTAAAAAGTGAAAATATTGAGGATATTAAGAAAAAGACCGAGTCATTAGTACAGGCGTCAATGAAACTTGGCGAAGCTATATATAAATCACAACAAACTACAAAACCAGAGTCAGGTAAAGACAATGGAAATGATGAAAAGGAAAAAAAAGACGATAATGTTGTTGATGCGGATTTTGAAGAAGTAAAAGACGAAAATAAAGAAAAAAGCGCTTAACTGACATCTATTTGT
>MDSV01204764.1_pt1 | contig 11018 bp, 6 predicted proteins | sample 810851 | NCBI WGS metagenome assembly MDSV01 (sample SAMN05326640, study PRJNA326480) | marine metagenome | isolation source: seawater | place: Atlantic Ocean: North East | collected 2012 | reverse complement strand
GTTAAATCGATATTAGGTTGGCCTAAATTAACCATCTCTCGCCCCTCCTGAACTATGCGCGCAGTCCACCCTTATCAAGGTCGGTCTGATAGGTTCAAATTAGTAAAATCGCATTACATTCATCGGACTACCTCTCGCTATCGTGCCACATATGGTATTGATTGATGGCATCAGGAAATCAAAACAAGTAAATGGATAGATTGTCAAGTTAGTACTTATTGATAGAATTAAGAGGTTATGGAATGACTTATCAGAGAATAATTCGCTGCCATGAACTGTAATATTGCTTATCAGCAATAATATTCTGTTTCTTTTGTCCATTATTTTTAAACTGGACATAGTCACTTTCCTGCCTAGGACTAAGTATTGTGTATTTTGTGTTGGTTGATTGATCAAATATGGCGCCCTTATCTTTTATGACATTCATTACTGCAAACTTTAACCAATCTGGCCAATCAATCACAAGACATGATTCGAAAGCGCTACATAGTTGATCACTTTTATCCTTACTTGACAAATCTTTAATTTCTAATTGTAAGATGTTCTCGATATAGCCGGCGGTTTTAGCACCCTTCTCATTCCCATCTAAATTCTTGATTGTTTCCTCGAAATCATCACTGAACTCGAATGGTTCAAACACTTGAATTGTCTCCATCTCAACAGGTTTAGATTCTTCATCTAACAGGGTTTCAAGATTTTGAGTATCGTTAACATCTTCGATTGGTGTAGTAGTTTCTTCAACGCTTAAATCCTCTAAATCATCAAGATTATCTGTTACGAAATCATCTACAACCTTCAACACCAAGTCAACTTTTTCTGAATCTCCGGTAAATACGGAACTCCAGACCTTGACCAAGTTCTCATTAGGCATTATTAATTCTGAAACAAACCACTTGAGTTCCTTCTTAGCTTGTTTTGATAATTTACCTAGGTTGGATTCTAGGAATCCATCTAGTTGTTTACCTTTGTAATTGATTAACTCTTTTTTCATATCCGAAGGTAATATGTTGTTAAACGTGTGATAGCAGTCTTTTACATTATAATATGATAATTTCCCATGGAAAAAATCGAGAATTCGGTCGAACTGCCAGTCATCACTTACCAAGTTACTGGTTCCGACACACAGGAACAAAATATGTTCTACTCCTTTAGGTTTAATTCCGTGAAGTAACTTTTTGTAATCACAGGCGATTAATGTACTAACCATTGGCTGTTTTTTCATATGTTTGCCGGTAAGATAGTTTGATATCAAGAATGATAGATCTTCTACTTTTGGTGTGTTTTTACGCCAATGAATACATTGTTGTATATTTGCAATAAATGTATGATGTGGTTCTAGACCTTTGCTGGCATATGGATGATCGCAATCAAAAATATGAGTAGCAATCAAGGACGCACATCCTTTGACAATAGGTTGTTTAATTATCCTATTCTTATGGATGTAGAAACTTAAAAGGTCATGACGCAGAGCGTCAAACATGGATTGATTTTTTTCTAGAAAGGCTCTCTCGTACCTTTCAAGAATAGTAATAGCAACTAGATGTTGTCCGAAAGTATCTGTTACATCTTCCAATAAAATTCTGATTGGATATTCCATATGCCTAATTGTGTTATAAATCTCCATGGGTTTTTGCTTAATTATATCCCTTAACCTTGGTAATGATTTGTTTAATAAATTGTCAAGGTCTATATCATCACCTAATATCTCTTCCAAAAGTTCGGTTAGAGTACCTTCATGATTCAGTATCTTGAGACGATAAGTTTCATGTAAATTTGTAATTTTGTGATTTTTTGAAGATTTTATTGAAGATAATTTTTCTTTCAGAGCGTCATACCTTCTTCTCCGATAATATATCTCTAGTTGTTGACCTAGTATTTGTGGTGAATTTGTCGATGGCTTGTTTAATATTTCATCGTCTTTCATATCTTGAACTGAGTTTCTAAATTCTTTCAATTCGGACTTCTTTATCAGCATAATTGCCCATTCAAAGTCTTTAACGAATCTATCTTCTAATTCTACTATCTCGCTTTTTCCAAAAATATCGGCAAGAGACTGCTTCCCAAGCGACAAAAGGAGCGCCTTCTTTGGTTCGTTTTCCGATAAATAATCCCTTACTAATTTTTCTGCTCGGTCATAGTTCCCGATCATTATGTATAATTGTGCTTTCTTTAAGGGACTTTCAATCCGCTGAATAACACGATTGAACTCACTAGTAAGATTTGCATTGATATATACTTGAGCAGCATTCTCAAAGTTACCTTTAGCTTCCTCTGTTTCAGCTTGAAATCTAAACCTTAGTGAATTATCGATGTATTTTGCAGCATAACCAATAACCTTACTTTTCATTAAATTAAGTTGTTCCTTATCTTTGATTAACTGGAATGCTAACTCACAATATTCAGCAATCAGTTCAGCACATTGTTCAACAAATGCCCCGCCTGCATCTATAGCTAGAATTAAAGCATTTATTGCTTCAACATAATTACCTTCTTCAATATGGAATTTACCATTATAGTAGTCTGATTCATGCATCTTCCCAATCATGTTCCGATATGTACCACTTGCCATGCCAAATTGCCTTCCCTGGATATACTCTTGTGCAAATCTTTCCATGACTTCGGAACCAACTTTAGTTGCAAATAAGCCAATCTTTTCATTGCTGCTAACTTCGAAATAATCCTGCCCATTGAATCTAAAATCAAAGTACTGTTGGTTTAGATCATTATTGTTATTCGGTGTTAGCACACCACATAGGAATCTAGCTCTTGTTAATGCGACGAAAACATGCTTCAATTCAATTACTGCTGTTGTTTTGTTGGCTAACTTTGTTAATGCTTCTGGGCCTCTTTTAGCGTGATGTAATAGGTCAAGAATTCTCTCCGAGCCCGAAGCAATATCCCAAAGTAAAACATTTCTTTTTTCTAGCCCCTTGAATTTGACAATTGTTTCTACGAAACTTCGAGATTTTGCGTTTAGTTTAGAAGATAGACGTGTTTTCTCACTTTCTCCCCTTACCAATAACACGCAACCGGAATTTGGTAATCCTTCTTGATTAAGCAACTGTATAAGTTCATCTTCTGTACCACTAAATCTAAGTAGTCTCTCACCATAATTCTCACCGTCAAGGGGCCGCTGTAGCGCCTTTGGCGTTTCCTGTTCATATTCGCCGATCATTTCTAATACTGAATTTGCTGATTGGACTAAAAACGGAGTCGACCTAAAGTTTTGATCCAGCCTTTCTTCATCGGTGACTCTTATGCTCAAGGTATTGTATATTTGGTCTCTTAATGCCTGCCAGGTAAATGCACTTGGCTGCACAGATTGAGACAAATCTCCCGCCATTGACAGTCGTTTCAATCCATTTAGATCTAGTCTTCTTAGGAATATCTCTATCTCGGCAATAGTCAAATCTTGAACCTCATCAATGTATAGGAATTCAATGGTGTTTTTCTCAGTATTTTCTGCAATCATAGAAAGAGCTAGTTTACATAAATCTAAATCATCCCAGCCTCCATTCATTGGATTTAGATTTTCATCTCGTTCTAAATCTCTTTCAAATTTATCTGCAATGTCATAAAATTCATCACGTTCAGCAGGTACTAATCTACCTCTTCTACGCCCGATTTCATCAAGATAAACCTGCTTTTCGACTATTCGATGGTCTCCATGTAGATTGTAACCTCTAAGTACCCCTCTGTATTCTTCCCAAAACATATCAGTATCTATTTCTCTGCCTGATAGAATCCTACGAAAACGGTCTCTAGTAAGTCTTCTTTTATTGACGAACCCCCCGTTAATAACGGCGGATTTTATTTTAAAAACCTCTTCTTCTTTGTCGTCGGTAGTTTCGTCTTTGGTGTCAAGTTTGAGTGATATCATATTACCTGGTTGCAATAGCTTATCTGGGTAGCAATTAAATGATGTTATTATACCATTTACATCCTTTTGAATTGACATTATTTCAAGTGGCTGACTAGTTTTTAATTCCTCATTTTCAACTTGTTTTTTCTTTACATAGATATGATCGCCTTTTTCTAAAATGATTGGTTTATCTAAAGAAATTCTAGTTCCAGTGATTCTGTTCATTGCCTCTTCAACGCTTAAAATACATTTCTCAACCTCTTTGGTAAGTTCTTCATCAAAGAAATATCTGAGGTACCGTTTGACCTCATTTTGCAATCTTATGTTATGAGTCACGAATAAAAATTTACTAGACAGCCCATCTGGTGAAACAATTTTTTGATCTAGCATAGCCTTTACGTTACCTACAAACCTATACAGTAACATAGTTGTTTTACCAGTTCCAGCCACACCTTCAAGCAACAACTGTGGATTATTATTTTCAAGTATCTTGTCCTGTTCTTTCTGAAGTTTCAATATCTCCGGTATACTATCTTCAGAAGAGAACTCTTTTGGATTCTTAAAATTAGGCAACCTAAAATCAAAAATCGTTGCATGCTCGATACGTCGCCAATAATTCTCTGTATTCCATTCGTCGACTTGCTCATGGCCGACAGTATTGATAAATTGTTTTCTTGCCTTATTTCTTAATTTGTCTAAATCTTTTACTGATGATATTTCTGACAATTCAATCTCTTCACTCGGCGTTTCAGCCCATATAGGATATAGATTATCCAATGATGACGCATGGACTTTGTGTTCAGCAGATATTTCAAGTATTTCTTTAATATTTTTTTTGTTGGAGACCGCCAAAACATACAGTTTAACATTGATTACTGATTTTTTATCACTGCCAAGGTCATATTTGTAATCGAATAATATCCGTTCTCCGTCATCGTTAAGTCGCATGTAAAATAATGCTTGTTGGCATTTTGCAATGATTTTAACCTTCCCTCGCGAGGGGCGTTTCAGAGTAATGATATCTTGAATTATCTTTTTAATTTGGTTATCAAATTGTTCCTTTGTGCTTTTCTGTGTTTTTTTGTTATTTCTCCAAATATGTATTTCAGGAGTCATGTATACTTGGGCCTTGTTCATCGCACCCATGGTCTTGTAAGAAACGTAATCTCTAGTCAACTGTTATCCCTCTCAATGCTAAAATAAAAACTAATCGCCTTCAATAAAATACCTCCTCAATTCTAAATTGTGTAAACCTCGGCACTTCGAGATGAAGCATTACACGACAAGGTTGGTGTACCCTTGTATGCTATACCTCGTCGGGATAGAACGTCCTTCAATGCAAATTTTAGGTCGCTTAATGATATCTTGTCTCTGTTGTAATTAATCGCCTCAATGTAAGAGCATTGAACTATTTCTCTTATCCATGCTCCACTTAACCCCTCGCTTTTCTTTGCAATTTCCAAAACTTGTGCATTAGTAATTTCATCTGTTGGCATCTTGGCTAGTAAATTTCTAATTATCTGCTCTCTTTGTTTTTTACTTGGTAATTGAACATCTATTATTCTGTCAAATCTACCAGGTCTATCTGATATAGCTGGGTCAATATTCTCCGTGTGGTTAGTAGTTGCTAATATTACCATGCCATCATTAGATTCCATTCCATCCATTGCTTGGAGATATTCGCCAAGTATTGGATGATCAGTAAATCTACGACTAACTGTGCCTGCAGTATCGATGTCCTCAATTATCATTAGAGATGGAGATAACTTACGAGCCACTCTAAATGCGTTTTTAATCTGATTTTTTTCCCTAATCATTTCAGCAGAGATTAGAATTGTCGTGACATTTGCGTCCGCTGCAATCGATTTTGCCATCATAGTTTTCCCAGTCCCAGGAGGGCCAGAAAGTATTATTCCGCGAGAATTTGGCAATCCTCTTTCCCTAAGTGTAGGCATTACTTGCAAAAACTTGAGCACGTCCTTATCAAGTTGGGATTTTATGTCAGAGTCCCACGCTATCAAGTGTTTAACAATCTCACTGCGGTTGATAAAGTTATAATTCATATCAAAAAATTCTCCTTTGAGAAGCCCGTTGAGGTAAAAATCGTCCTCTAGTTCATCAATAATTTCCAACCCTCTACCTTCCTTACCTGTGATTATTACAATACGTTCATCACCATCACGATCTACAGAACATTGTACTACAAATCTCTCTGAACCAGTATCATAAAATCTGACACCCGTCTGAATATAACGTTTAGATTGTTCATTTTGAACGGATATATTCGAATATAATGCTTCTACTTCCAAACCTGAGTCAAGTTCAAATTCCTTCACTAAAGTATACTCTTTGAAGTATGAGTCCATATGCATTTTTATCATTGCGCCAATTCTGCTTGGATACCATCGAACATCTGATCTGTCAACTGATTCTAAGAATTCGATAATCATCCTTCTTTTTGTTGAAGGTTTTGGGGGATTTAACATATTTTTAGCATTTTTATTAGCTTTATGATATTCCTTTAAGTCTACGAGCAACTTACCAAATGGAGTTGATAACTCGAACTCTGTACCATTACATTGAGTCTCAGATTCATATCCCCCTTCATGGTCGTTATCTGGGTCGCTTTGATTTACATTAATGCCTTGATTTGAATCAATGCAATCTTCTAAAATTATATTCTCAATTTCTTCTTCTAAAGTCCTAATCTCATTAATTAATTCATCTATATCTTTCATTTTCATATCTCCTTTATGTTTCATGTCAATATCGCAAAGGGGGCTAATATCAATATTAGAGGGAACATAAGTATCCCTATTGTTAGAACAAATAACCATTCTATTAGTTCAAATATCATTCTAAATCACCATTTATTATCTGCTTAATTGACAAAGTCCAACTTATTGTATTCAACATATTAATTCACCTCACCACGGATATTGCCTGTAATGCTTGCCAGGCATCATTCCTGAATTACCTGGACAGCGGCCACAATAATTTTGAGAATCATTTACTCTAGTATAACATCCAGGGGTTCGGCAAGTTCTATTTTGATTACCACTCCAACCTGTGATGACATCAAGAACGTTGACATCGCCCCTTCCAGGAATGTTAACAACTTCATTAACTGGCCCCTCATAATTACATTTGTAGTTCGTGCACTTGATGATCTTGTTCTCATCAGGGAATGCCAAAATTTTACACTTTGGACAAAACATTTAGAACACTCCAGAAAAATAAAATGAGGCGCAGTGCATTGATTCGGCAATGATAAAAGTTAAGTGACTCGGTTCTCGCATGCCAATCCCACCATGCCGTACTACTTATGCTTATTCACCAAAAGGATAAACGAGTTCACTGTAGAGTCTTAAACCGTTAAATATAATCACTTCTTACAACTCATATGCCGGGTTCCACCATTCTCTCGGAGAGTCTATCTGGATTAAGATCATATAGCGTCAAAACAATGAAATGGCCTTTATCTGAAAAAGATGAGGAAGAAGACCTAATAACTCAAGCATATCTTGGCTATTATGAGAATCAGAAGAAAGATATTGTAGAAATATGGCTATCTAGATGGCTGACAAATAAAACTAAATTTGAGACGTTTTCTGTGTTCTTTGAACTTTGGGAGAAAGATCATTTACATTGCGCTCAACTATTATCTGCCTTGAGAAGATACACCATAGTCCATCATAGAAACCATCATTTATCTAGAGATAACATTGCAGAAGTCATACAATTATTATGTACAAATAAACTATTTTTAGAACCTGAAAACATGAATAAATTTGTAGAATATTATAGTGGCATCCAATCTCCAGAAAGCAGAATTGCCTACCTAATTTTATGTTTTGAAGTTGGTATGGAAGCAAAGAGAAATGGATTTGTCAATAGAGCTATAGAAATTTTCGAACTCCTTCATTGCTGTGAGGCGGAAAGACTAATGTTTTCAACTGATTTAGATAAAGTAAAAAAAGAACCAATAAAACATCCTCTTGTGATTTTTTCCTCGGTCATACCAACTCTAGAACTACAATATAACCTATGTGTTTCGCAAAAAGGCATAGGTATTTCAAAAATGAAATGGTTTAATTTCCTGAGAGAAAAGTCGATAGGTTTTCCAAAAGAGATGAATATGTGTGAAGATTATTTGGCTTACATTCTAGAGATTAAGACTCGCAATAAAATAGGACTTGATACAGCCACTGATATTGGTTTATTGATATCAACATTTTATGATAGATTTGTGATTTTTACCGACTTACTATTGCGAAGAAATATGACAATCAAATATCTTGAGAATATCGGTTCTTTTGTCAGTGGAAAGTGGTCCAAGGAATTAAATGATATTGAAACAAATAAAAAAATTGCACATCGAATAGGATATAGGTGGATCCAAAATTACACTAAAAAGGACAATCAAATTTCAGGTATAACAAGTTCAGATGATATTAAAAAATTATACCACAAAAAGATTCTCGACCTTTTCAAAAAATTGAATTCTAAAGATTCTGTTTCGCCAGATTATTATTATGATCAGTTGAATATTATGGGCGATTTAAATAAAAATAATCCACTTCAATTATCAAAAGGTGATTCGTATTCTTGGCTAACTCTGTTTTCTAGTTATGATGCAGAGAACATATCGCCTTACTTATTGTCTAAAATACTGAAGGATGAAAAAAATATAACAGAAATCGTGAAAGATGTCACAAATGATGTTATGAAAAAGATGACTGAAGACAACGCAGGTAGATTAAACCGAGCAAACATTTTTTCTGATAACGCCTTTCTAAATATGCTGCGAACAGAGAAGTTCCAAGTGCCAAACCCTATCAAAAATAGGCCAAAAACCAAATCTATGCTAAGCTTTTATAGAGAAAAATTTGAAGGAAGCACAATAAAATTCTTGAATTCTTTTATAGACAAAAGCACGGGACAACTGCATGATTTATCGTTTAACATAGACATTAAATTACCAAATGATAGTCAAGAAGCAATGGAAATAATAAAAGAAGATTTTTTAACCAATAAACAACATAACACGTTTAAGATTGCGTCCTATTTTGTACAATCATATCAACCAATACAATTTCTATTAAAATCAAAGAGCACCCAAAATAAACTAGCAATTAATAAAACCCTGAAAATGAATAGATTAACCTTGATAGCTAGAGGACTAGGTGAACTTATAGAAATAGTAAAATCAAAAACAACTAATTGGGACAAAAATGAAATTCCATTCCCGTTATCAAAGAATCACAATTTGTTGATACTTCCACAGTTAAATAAAGAATTTGATCTTCAAATGAATAATTTTGACAAACTTACCTATACCATGTTATTTGTATTACATAGAACTGAAGAACTAGCGGATTGTGTCGTAAAACTACATAACAAGATGTATAATATTGAATTAGCACAACCGTATAGGGACAGAGTTGTACGTTTGGTTTCAAAATATTGTAAATTAATTAAACTAGAATTGGTTCACATTGCGACACTATATGCTTATACAGAAGGATTCAACGAATACAAAGAAAAACATCAAAATAATCTTGAATGTTTGGTTAATGAGATTAAAGATAAAGTTGAAAAATCGCACAAGAAAGTTTTGTTTGAAAAGTTACTATTTGAAGCAGAAAGTGTAAAGCAAACTGGTAGTAGCCAAGGTTTTTTGCAAAGGGCAAAGAAAATTATCCAAGTAATTGATTGGATTGATGCCTCTAAGGAAGAATCAGAGATAGATTTTAGCATAAAAAATTGTGAACTGTTAAGAGAGAACTTTTTTTCTCAAATAATTGACATTGAAAACGCAATTTGTTCTCGTAATATATTAACTACAAGTCTTCTAAACGCTCGATCATTTAGTGACATAGAATCTCAAGATGAAACGAGTGATAAAACTGATTGATTTATCATTCAACTGTAGTTAGAGACCAATTGACATATGCCGTACTAATGCCATCCTCATAAACAGAAATAATCTCCCAGGCCCCGCTCAAAGTAATTGGCTTTTCGTAATCCTCGGAGTTCATCGTGACTCTAACCCCCCAATCATCGGTACTAATTTCTACCAAACCAGTGAAATCTAATCTGCCTTCCCTGTAATGCATAACTGTGTTATTCCACTGGTTAATTTTCTGTTCATATTTTTCTTGCTTCTCTTTTCCTATTGCTTTCCAATCTGTCATTCTTTATTCCTCCTTTATTGCTGTATAGAAACATACTACTCCTCTAAAATGAGGCGGCAGTAAGTCTCCATAAAATGGACAAAATGAACCTAGAATAATCATACTCTCTGAGAATTTATTGTCAATTGTCTGAATAATGTTTGGCCTATCTACTATTGTGTAAATCATTTTACTAGTCTTGTAAGAAAGCATGCATTCATTATCTGCCAATAAACCGTAATCGTACGGCTGTAAAGTTAATTGTATATCACAAACTGAACAAGTAACAACAACACACCATTCTTCTGTTATCTCTGTCTCACCATTTTCCATAATTATTTCTCGTTGACTATCTTTCGTCCACACACCCTCATGTAATGGAAAGGAACTAAGCGTAGTACCACAAGAACATTTCCAAGACTGAGCTAATTTTCTTCTTTGTGTAATTTCATCCATTTGTTGTTCTTCTGGTGAAAAATGTGTCGCTTCAATAATCTCACAAATGGAGTCATCTACTTTCCAGCCTGCACGCTCCACTAGAATTTTCATACGAGCCCTGGCATCAGCACTCTTACTTGTGTTTTCTTGACTAATTAATTTGACAGTTTTATCGCCCTCTTTGACATAAGACAGACCTAGTCCTGAAGGTTGCCATAGGCCTTGTTCCCTCATTCGCTCTAGAATATTTTTAATTTCATATTGTGCTGTATTTCCCATATTTATTCCTCCTTTAGTTCATTTGTTTGTTTTATTATTGTTCTATTCCACGCCTCTACTCGTGTTTGCTGAATTATGCTATTGTCCTGTAAATTGTAAGCTGTTAGTACTGCTGGGACATCTAAATTGTGAAACACACAGGTGTCAATACCAATAGCTGCACAACGTCCACTGTCAAGCAGTACTGGTGAAAACCAAACCTTACCCCAGAACAAACTGCTGTGACCAGGCAGGCCCGCTGTGGGCGTGTGACCAAAAATCAC
>MDSV01154386.1_pt1 | contig 11018 bp, 10 predicted proteins | sample 810851 | NCBI WGS metagenome assembly MDSV01 (sample SAMN05326640, study PRJNA326480) | marine metagenome | isolation source: seawater | place: Atlantic Ocean: North East | collected 2012 | reverse complement strand
TGGCTTGAGTATCACATGGGGTTCCATAGGCGTGAACTGGCATAATAGCAGAAGTATGAGATGTTATTGCATTTTCAATATTTTCTGGATTAAGATTTAATGTAGTTTCATCAATATCTATGAACACAGGTTTGAGATTATTCCATAGTAATGCTTGAGAAGTGGCAGCGTATGAATATGGCGATGTAATAACTTCACCCCTAACATCCAGGGCTTGTAAAGCCGTCATAAGTCCCACAGTTCCATTTGAGACTAACGAAACATATGGAACTCCAAGATATTTGCATAGTTCATCTTCAAACTGTTCATGAAATGGACCGTTATTAGAAACCATTTTATTATCCCAAACTTTTTCAAGGTAAGGGATTAATTCATTAAGTGGAGGCAAGCTGGGTTGGCCAACAAAGATTGGATTTTTTTTCATACTTTTTTTTGTAACAATGATAGCAAATAATTACCATAATTATTCTTATCTAGACTATTAGCAATTTTTTTTACTTCATCCCTAGAAATCCAGCCATTAAATAGACCAATTTCTTCAAGACATGCAACTTTATATCCTTGTCTATTTTCTATTGTTTCAACAAAATGTGATGCATCTAGAAGAGACTGATATGTGCCAGTATCAAGCCAAGCAAATCCTCTTCCAAGTCTTCTAACACTTAGATTATTTTCTTCTCTATAAATCTGATTTATGCTAGTAATTTCTAGTTCACCACGATCTGAAGGTTTTATTGATTTTGCAATTTCTACAACTTTATTATCGTAAAAATATAGTCCAGTAATTGCTTCTTTACTTTTAGGATCTTTAGGTTTTTCTTCAATGGACAAAATATTACCTTCATCATCAAATTCAATTATACCAAAATTATGAGGGTCTTTTACCTGATAAGAAAAAATAGTTGCACCAGCTTTTTTTGATGCAGCTTCTCTTAAAATTGAGCTCAAACCCTCGCCATAAAAAATGTTGTCACCTAAAATAAGACAAACTTCATCGCTACCAATAAATTTTTCACCTAAGATAAATGCTTGCGCTAATCCATCAGGATTATACTGAACTTCATAACTCAGTTTAATGCCAAATTGGGCTCCATCACCGAGAAGGCGCTTGAAATTTGATTGATCTTCTGGGGTAGTGATGATGAGAATTTCTTTTATGCCCGCTAACATTAATATTGATAAAGGGTAGTAAATTAATGGCTTGTCATAAACCGGCAATAATTGCTTTGAAATACTTTTTGTAATTGGATAGAGACGAGTTCCTGAGCCTCCGGCTAAGACTATGCCTTTCATTGTTTGCCTTTCTTAAAAAAAAGTAATCCAATTTTAAAAAATTTAAGAATTTCCTGGATTATATTACTCACTAATTTGGTAACGGTTCAATAATTCTTTTTTTAAAACAGTTGTTGATACCCATACATCATAGGGATCATTAAATCAATAACTGTTAGCCATTGAGCTAAATTGTTCATTATTTTTTATAAGTTCCTCGAAGTTTCCTTGACCTTTTAACTGACCCTTTTCTAAAAAAAATATATTGTCGCACTCTTTTACAGTACTAAGACGATGCGCTATTATTATTACTGTAATATCGTTTCGAATATTATGAACAGCTTCCATTACTATTTGTTCGGTAATATTATCCAAAGCGCTAGTAGCTTCATCTAAAACAAGAATTGCTGGATTATGATATAACGCTCTAGCTATCCCAATTCTTTGACACTGACCACCTGAAAGTCTTACACCACGTTCACCAACTGTCGTTTGGTATTTGTTTGGCAACTCATTAATCACAAAATTATGAAGGTTTGCAATTTTAGCTGCGCGTTCAACTGAGCTGAGGTCAATACTATCTGCATCTACACCAAACGCAATATTTGAAGCGACTGTGTCATCAGCTAGATATATACTTTGTGGTACATAGCCAATTGATCTTTGCCAAGCTTTCAGATTTTCATGATTAATTACTTTATCATCAACTTTTAGAGTGCCTTGCTGTGCTTCGAGAAGTCCTAGTATGATATCAGCTGTTGTTGTTTTACCACTACCTGTTTCACCAACTAAAGCTACAGTGCTTTTTACAGGTATTTTTAAATTAATATTTTTTAAAACTGATTGCTTCGCATTAGGGTATTGGTAACTAATTTTATTTAAGCTGATAGATACTTGTGGATTAATTTGATCTAAATTTTTATCTATATTAATTGTTTGAAGATTTATCATATCGTTGCATAACGCTTCTAGAGCTGGGCCAACGAATCGCATTCTAGCGATCGCATTATAAATTTGTTGTAAAGCAGGCATGAGTCGATAGCCTGCGAATGCATATAATGCAATTATAGGGACTGCATTATTAAAATTACCACTTTTTCCTATTAGATATAATACTGCAAGCAGCAAACCTCCAAAAGCAATTGCTTCTAAGGCTAAACGAGGTATCTGACTTACTAAAGTCATTGCAGCCGAATGGTTAGCAATTATTTTTGCGGGCTTAGAAAACCTTTCTGTGTAAACACTTTCAAGTCCACCCAATTTAATTTCTTTTATTGCACCAAAAGCCTCTCCAATAATATTGTATCGGGCAGAATTAGCGTGAAAGCGGTCTAAGCCAATGCGCTTTAGAAATGATCTTGTGAATTGATAAATAAGACCATAAGAGAATATTAGAGTTAGGCCTACTATAATCGCAAGCATAGGGTCAATCAAAATCAGTAAAAGCAAAATGGCAACTGTTACAAAACTTTTACCAATAAGGTCCATAGCAGGCTTAAATCCATTAGCAATAACTGCATTTACCTCTGATAAAACTGACTTTCCAAGATCTGCACTATTTCGATTTAAAAACCATCCATAAGGTTGGTGAAGGTAGCCCTCGACAAGACGTCTTCCAATACTGTAATCAATTCTTTCAGCGAAAAAAGTTTGTATATACATCGTAATAGCTTTGAAAGATATGGAAGCAATAAGAAGTACAAATATCATTATGCCTAAGAATACTAGGAATTGCTGGGTATTGATTACGCCAAAATAATTAGAAAATTCAAATAGTGACTTTAATATGGTGTTTGATTCTATCAAACTAGGATTTGTTAGTACCGCCATGAAAGGCATTATTGATGCTACGCCAACCATATCAATCAATGCCATAATTACTATCATAATTAATAATATAGATAATTTTTTTCTCTCCTGACTAGTAAGAAGATAGTAAAGTTGTTTAATGATTTTCATTGCTTGCTTAAGTAATCTTTATATGTTTTTTTTAATCCTTCTCGTAAATTTATTTTAGGTTTCCAACCAATTCTATTAAGTCGATGACTATTCATTAGCTTTCTTGGATTTCCATCAGGCTTACTTAAATCAAACTCAATTTGACCATCGTAGCCAATCACATTTTTGACAATTTCTGCAAGTTCTTTAATTGTAAGTTCTTCTCCAGTTCCAACATTTATATGTCCGCACATTGGGTTGGTATGCTCTAAGTATGCATTTTTATCTATGTTCATTACATAGACAGCTGCTCTCGCCATATCATCAACAAAAAGAAATTCACGCTTTGGTTTTCCTGTTCCCCAAATATTTACTTTTACATTGTTTTTAATTTTTGCCTCATGAAATCGACGTATTAGTGCTGGTATTACATGGCTATTTTCTTCATGATAATTATCTCCTGGTCCATAAAGATTTGTGGGCATAATACTGCGATAATCTATCCCATGACTTTTACCATACTGACGATTATAACTTTCACAAAGTTTAACACCGGCAATTTTGGCAATTGCATATGGTTCATTTGTTGGCTCTAGTTTACCTGACAATAGCTCCTCCTCACTCATAGGCTGATTTGCATCTTTTGGGTAAATACAACTTGAACCTAAAAATAGTATTTTCTTTACACCACTTGCAAAGGCTTCATGAATAAGATTAGTTTGGATCATTAAATTTTGATAAATAAATTCTGCTGGATATGAATTATTAGCATAAATTCCTCCAACTTTTGCTGCAGCTATATACACACAATCTATTTTTTCTTTTTGAAAGAATTTTCTAACTTCTAACTGATTTATTAAATCAAGCTCATCATGTGAGCGAAGAATAATATTATTGTAATCAAGTTGTTTCAAATGACGTACAATAGATGAGCCGACCATTCCTTTATGTCCAGCTACATAAATTTTTGAAGACTTATTTGCTATATTGCCCACAATTTTACTCAAAATTTCTAATCATATCATCTATTAATGTTTTGATGTTATGTATAGGTTTCCATTTGAGCTCTTTTCTTGCCTTCGTTGAGTTCCCTTTTAGAGAGTCAACTTCAGTTGGTCTAAAGTATCTTGGATCAATTTCAATAATTGGCTTATTATTTATAAAAGCTTTCTCCTTTAGTTTTGATCCTTTCCAAACTATCTTCATCCCAAGTTTTTTTGCAGAAAGGTTTATAAATTCTTTCACTGTGTACTGATTTCCAGTTGCTATGATATAATCCGTAGGCTTCGTTTGTTGAAGCATTAACCACATTGCTTTTACGTAATCTTCGGCGTGTCCCCAATCTCGCTTAGCATAGAGATTTCCCAAATAAAGTTTTTTTTGTTTCTTATTTTTTATATTAATGAGTCCTTGAATAATTTTTTGAGTAACAAACGTTTCTCCTCTAACAGGACTTTCATGATTAAATAAAATCCCATTGCAGGCATACAAGTTATAGGACTCTCTATAATTGATTACTAACCAATGAGCCGATAATTTTGATACAGCATAGGGACTTCTAGGATAAAATGGCGTATTCTCGTCTTGAGGTGGGGGACTCGAGCCAAACATTTCAGAGGTACCAGCTTGGTAGAACCTGATATTGTGACTGGCATTTTTGATCACTTCTAAAATTTTGAGTGTTCCTAGAGCATTAGTCATCATAGTATATTCTGGTAATTCGAATGAAACTGCTACATGTGACTGTGCCCCTAAATTATAAATCTCAGTTGGTTTAATTTTTGTAATTAAATTATTTATAGATTGTCCATCTGTTAAATCTCCATAATGAAGAAAAAAATTTTTTGCATCATGTAAATCTTCATAAAGATCATCGATACGACCAGTATTTATTGAAGAGCTTCTTCTTTTGACACCATGTACTTTATATCCTTTCTTTAATAATAATCTTGATAGATAGGAACCATCTTGTCCAGTAATGCCAAAAATCAGTGCTACTTTATTAGGTTTTTTTTTCTTATTTTGCTGTTTCATTTATTAAATAGGTTTTTAAATTATGCTTAGGTTTCCATCCTAATTTTTTTGTTTTTGAAGTCTTCAGAGAAGCATCTAAACGATTACCTTTTTTTGAAGGTGTAAGTTTATATTTCATATTCAATATATCTACAATTTCAAAAATAGTATAGTTTTTATCCGATCCAATTCCATAGTCGTCACCATTCCCTTTTTTTCCAACTATAAGAAGTCCATTCACAACATCCTCAATATGAGTAAATCTTCTTCTTTGGTCACCAGGTTTTGTGACTGTAAGAATTTTTGCTTTATCTTTTTTTAATTTTAAGAATTTTGCAATAACAGTCGCATATTTACCTGCCGCAATTTCATTAGAACCATATACATTATAAAAGTATGTAATAGCATATTTTAATTTGAACCATTGAGCATATTTAACAAGTAATTGCGTATTTATTCGTTTAGAAAAAGAATAGGGGCTTTCTACTGCATCTACATCCTTTGAGAACTTGGTACTTGAGCCACTATAAATTAATTTTGCATTGTGATGTTTGGCTAATCTCAGAACCTCATAAAAGGAGTTTATATTATATTCAATTACTAGATCTATATCTTCGTAAGATTGTTCTACCCTAGAATATTCACCTAAATGATAAATATAATCTAGAGAAATATCTCTATAAAACTTAAAAATATTTTTAGTTTGAGCTTTTTTGTAAATGATGCCTTTATGATGATTCGAGTTTTTTCCTGTAAAGTAATTATCTAATACATAAACTTTATTTCCATAATCAAATAAACGTTTTGCTAGATGTGAGCCAACAAATCCTGCGCCACCAGTTATAAGAATATTTTTGTTATTTATTAGTTTACTGTAATTCATTGAAATAATATCAACGTATATTCTTTTTAAAAAGATCTCTTTTGTGACAATATGAAATTAGTAAATTATAAGCAAGCAAATATAATGAGCAAAAAACAGTAAATATGACAGTATCACTGATAAGGCTTATCGATAGTCTGTAATGTATTGCAATCAGTATACTGATAGAAATTAAAATTATTAGTGATGATAAGGAGTTAATATTTTTAGGAGTAAGCAAAGTTAACTTATTTTCAAATTTTGATAGCATTACTCTAAATAGAAGTTGGTGAAGATGAAGCCCATCTGGTCTTAGCGGGTTTGAAAAATTTATTAATCTTCTCATAACACTGCATACAAACTCCATTACTGGATAAAAAATTATACAGGCGATTTTAAAAGAATCGATAATTCCATAATTTGAAATTAATATACTTAAACTACCTAAGATAAATCCTAAGTAGTAAGACCCTCCATCTCCAGATAGTATTACTCCTCCAAAAAAATTAACTATAAATAGTATTAAAATAGGTATAAGAATGCCATAGATTACAATTGTAATTTCACTTGAATTTTGCATTGAATAAATAGCAAAAGTTGTGAGAACAATTAAAGCAAAACCGAGTAACAATCCATTTAATCCATCAATAAAATTAAATCCATTAATCATTATTAATATCCCAAATATGGAAAATAGAATTTTAATATTATCATGTGAATTAAATGCCAAGTTTAGGTAGTAATTGTCGAAATCGTTAATACTAAAATCGTTTAGATCTACAAATAGTGAGCAGATCGAAAATAAAATTAAAAGTCTAAAATATTTTGAAATATTTCGATACACGTCCTCGAAAAGACCTAAAATTAGAAATAAAAAACCATAAATTAAAATATTCCTCAGATATACGTCAGATACGTTGATAAGTATTAGAAGACTTGAAAAAAAAATAATTCCCCCAATTCTTGTAACATCTTCTGTGTGCAATTTTCTGCTTTCAGCTGTAGGAGTTTCATTTAAAAATGAAAGTCGAGTTCTAATGTATAGTATTAAAAACATCAGTATTATCGAGAAGAGTATAATTTGTAAATACATCATAAATTCATTGACTAAAATACTTATAGAACATACATAATTTTAGGAACTTTATATAAGATCATATTTATTATCAATTAGTCATTTACGAAAAGATTTCAGATATTGAATTAATCTCTATGATTATGGTAAAATTTTGTTTTCTTATGCTATATTAAATTAATGACTGTGCTTGTATAATATGTGGAAAGTAAAAAATTCTAAAATTCACGGAACAGGAGTATTTGCCACAAAAGATATAAAAAAAAATACTAAAATAATTGAATACATTGGTGAAAAAATAAATAAATCTGAGGGAGACAAAAGATCCGAGAAAAGGATAAAAAAATTTTTGGATTCAAAGACCACTGGTTCAGTGTATATTTTTGAGCTTAATAAAAAATACGATATTGATGGCTCCCCGCTATATAATAAAGCAAGATATATTAATCATTCTTGTGAACCTAATTGTGAAGTTGATATTGTAGATAATCGTATTTGGATCATATCTATTAAAAATATTAAAAAAGGATCTGAACTATCTTACGATTATGGCTACGAATTTGATAAAGATGATTACAAGGATCATGTATGTAAATGTGGATCTAATAAGTGTATTGGCTTCATAATTTCTTCAGATCAATGGGATAAGTATTTAAAGCATCTGAAGAAATTAATCAGAAATAAAAAATAAAATGTTACTTATCACTGGCGCAAATGGCTATATTGGATCTCACTTCCTCATTGAGGTTATTAATAGTGGGCTTGAATACATTGCAATTGATAATTTTTCCAGAAGCAACCCAGATACTTTGATAAAAGTTGAAAAAATTACTAATAATAAAATCAATTTTGTTGAAGGTGATATTGGTAATGAGGGAATTACAAACAAACTATTTTCAGACTTCAAGATTGATAGTGTAGTTCATTTTGCAGGATTTAAATCAATGGTTGAAAGTATAGAGAGTCCTCTCATCTACTACAAAAATAATGTGTCAAAAACTATTTCATTAATCCAACAAATGGAAAAACATGACATTCATAATATTATTTTTTCCTCATCAGCGACTGTTTATGGTGGAGAATTAAAATCTCCTATTCATGAGGACAATGATTTAAGATTTCCTCTTAGCTCATATGCTCAATCTAAATTATTTATTGAGCAAGTATTAAAAAAAATGTCTCAAGGTAAAAGTAAGTGGAATGTTGGTGTCTTGCGATATTTCAATCCGATAGGCTGCCATCATTCTGGTCTAATTGGCGAAAATAATAATGAAAAAGCAAGTAACCTAATCCCAGCAATCATTAATGTAATTCTAAAATTACAGCCTTATTTGGAAGTTTATGGAAACGACTTTAATACTAGAGATGGAACTGGCATAAGGGATTATTTGCATATTGAGGATTTAGTAGAAGGTCACATCCGAGCACTTGATTATATTATAAAAAATGGTGGTTATAATGTATGGAATCTTGGCAGTGGAAAAGGCTATTCCGTTTTAGAAATTATAAATGCATTTGAAAAGCAGCTTAAGCATCAAATACCAATCATTTACAAACCTAGAAGACTAGGAGATGTTGACGAGTATTGGGCTGATGTTAGAAAAGCAAATAAGGAACTAGCATGGGTAGCTGCAAGAGATATACAGTTAATTGTTGAGGATATTTTAAGGTATGCAGCAACCTTAAATAAATAAGAGTGAATAATGATTACAATCATTACTCACGTTTAAAATTTTAAATGATTAGAATCTATTTGTTTTTGACGAGACAAAGATCTTTTTTTTTGTTCATTAGATCTTAGTTTATAACAATAGGGACATGATACGCCTTGAATGAAAAACTTTGATTTTCTGTCTTTTTTTGTAATAGGGCTTCTGCAGCCATAGCATTGTTCATATGATCCTTTTTCTAGATTTCTTTTAACAGCTACCCTATTGTCAAATACAAAGCATTCACCAGTCCATGAATTTTTAGTTTTCCTATTCTTAAAGTAATTCAAATAATTAAGTATCCCCCCCTCTAATTGCAAAATATTTTTATATCCTTCTTTCCTTAAGAAAGCAGAGGCTTTTTCGCACCTTATTCCTCCGGTACAATACATAGCTATTGTATCTTTCTTGTCCAAATTCATATTTTTAAATTTTTTTGGGAATTCTCTAAAGTTATCAGTTTTAGGATTAATCGAGTTTTGAAATTTACCAATCTTAATTTCATATGGGTTTCTCAGATCAATTAATCTTACATCTTCATTAGATATAACATTATCCCACTTTTTTGGATGAATAAATTCTCCTGTTAATTTATTGACATCAATACTACCTTTGCCAAGAGATACTATTTCCTTCTTTAATCTTACTTTTAATTTATTGAATGGAATAGAATTTATGTCATTTACTTTTAGTTCCATATTACGAACTTTAATTAATTTCTTTAGAAATTTTATAATTTCTATCAATTCATTTTCTTTTCCTGCAAGCGAGCCGTTAATTCCTTCGTCAGAGAGTAAGATTGTGCCTTTAATTTCTTTTTTGAATAAAGCCTCGTCAAGTATCTTTTTCTTTTCTTTCTTTTCTGAAATTTCAACAAATCTATAGAAAGATATAATTACATGCCTGAATTTATAATTATTCATAAATAATTTTTCTTAAATTTCATTTAATAAGTTCTATAATTCTTATAATGTTATATAAGTAACCATCTAAACTTATATATATTATTTGTGATAATTTAATGTCAAAAAAAAAAGCATTAATAACAGGAATAACCGGCCAGGATGCAGCATACCTAGCAAAGTTCTTGCTTGATAAAGGTTATGAAGTTGTAGGCGGCGAAAGACAAAATGCTAGTGGCAATTTGTGGAGATTAAAAGAACTAGGAATTGTCAATAATATTAAAATTATACCTTTCGAGCTACTTGAAGAAAATAATATTAATAGAGAAATAAGAGCTGGTAAGTATAACGAGATATATAATCTTGCCGCTCAATCATATGTAGACAAATCATTTTTGAGTCCAATATACACATCAAATGTCAATGCATTAGGTGTTATACGTATTTTAGAAGCACTGCGTCAATTTTCAAATAAAACGAAATTTTACCAAGCTTCAAGTTCTGAAATGTATGGAAATACTGAATCAACTATACAAGATGAAAAAACTGTATTTAAACCAATTAGCCCATATGCAATTTCAAAACTCCATGCACATTGGATGCTTGGATTATATAGAGATGCATACAAATTGTTTTGTTGCTCTGGCATTTTATTTAATCATGACTCACCATTAAGGGGAAACGATTTTGTCTCAAAAAAAATTGTTTCAGATCTTATAAAGGTAAAGTTTAATTTTAAGTCGTTTATCTACTTAGGTAATATTTATGCAAAGCGTGATTGGGGCTATTCGCTGGATTATGTAGAAGCCATGTGGAAAATGCTTCAACATAAAAAAGCGGAGGATTTCGTTATCTCTTCAGGTATGAATTATACAGTAAAATCATTTGTTAATAAGGTTGCAAAAAATATTGGACTTCAATTAAAATGGAAAGGTAAAGGGCTCGATGAAGTTGCGATTGATAAAAAAAGAAATAAAATTGTTTTAAAAATAAAAAAAGAATTCTTTAGGCCAACAGAAATTAAATCTACTTTTGGAAATTCATCTAAAGCAAGAAGAATTTTAAAGTGGAAGCCAAAAACAGATTTTGATAGCCTTGTAAAAATTATGTGTGACGCAGAGCTGTCTAAGTATTAGAGTTTTTCAAGTTATAAATGTGCTCTTTAAGAAATTCTGTCAATTTTTTACGATCTTTAATATGAGATATTTCCTTATAATTAATCACTTTTCCAGAAAATATAATAATAT
>MDSV01100811.1_pt1 | contig 11019 bp, 11 predicted proteins | sample 810851 | NCBI WGS metagenome assembly MDSV01 (sample SAMN05326640, study PRJNA326480) | marine metagenome | isolation source: seawater | place: Atlantic Ocean: North East | collected 2012 | reverse complement strand
TTTGTATTAATTATTTTATTTTCTTCAGAAAATTTCAAAAAAATTTTTTTTATTTTTTTTCTATCTTTTTTTTTATCTAAACTAAAATTTTTACTTATAAAATTTTTATCAAATTTACTTTTTACGTTTAAAATTTTGTATTTTTTTTTATTATAAAAATAGTTAAAAATATGTTCTTTTTCAATTTGAGACAATTCCTTTTCTTTTATTTTTTTGAATATGCTTGTTTTCGCTACCTCGCAGGTTAATCCCTTGGGAAAAGTTCTTGGGTTCACATTAGTAACAATGTCAACTTTTTTTAAAAAAATGAGTTTCACCATTTTTTTCATTAATGAAATATCAAAGAATGGTCTATCTGCACATATTCTAACAAAATAATCCAAATTATATTTTTTGACACACTGCTTTGCTCTTAAAAAAACATTTTTATGATTTCCTAAAAAATAATTTATATTTTTACTTTTACAAAAATTAACAATTTTTCTATCAATTTTTTTTTTAGAAGTAGCAACGATAATTCTAGAGTGTAGTTTTTTTTTTTTAAGATTATTTATTATAATTTCTAATATATTTTGATCATTATAAATTTTTTCTAAAACTTTTCCTGGATATCTTTTAGAGGACATTCTAGCAAAAATTATAAATCCAATTTTTTTAGAATTTAAAAAATGTTCAATTTTTTTCATTTTAAAATATTAAAGATATTTTTTTTTAAAATGGTCATGCCAATTTTTTTCAAAAAAAATATTTTTATCATCTAAGAAAAAGTCATACGAAGGTTTTCCAAATTTCAATTCGTGAAATTTTAAACCCCATTTTTTAAGTTGATTATAGGTTTTTTTATACCCTTGGGCTTTGGCTTTTCTGATATTATCTTTATTTCTACCCATATATCTTGATGTAAAAATTATAACTCTATTTTTTAGATAAAGTTGGTTAATAATTTCTATAGTCTGATAAATTGGTTTAGAGGATGAATATTTATTTTTGGATGTTTTGCAAATTACACCATCAATATCAAAGCAAAAAATTTTTTTTTTCATTTTTAGATTAGGTAAAATATATTAATTCATAATCTCGATCATAATTACTTTTAGTTAAGATCCATTTCCATTCTTTAGCAGAAAAAAAACTTTCGCAAGTCAGAGCCCAACACTGTAAGTTGTAAAGTTCTTTATTGTTTCTATAACTTTCAGTTGAAATGTATGATTTTTTAGATATCTTTATAATATCTTTTAAAAATTTAAATACATCTTTTAATTCGAAGTTATGAATTAAATTAATAGATATAACTAAATCAAATTTTTTATTAAAATCTATTTTATTTCTTGCATCAAAAAATTTTAAATTTTTCTTAATTCTTTTTGGTGACTTCTTAATTGCATAATTTGATATATCAATACCATAAATATTTTTTGATTTTAATTCTAATGATAGTTCTTTTACAAGATATCCTTTACCACAACCTATGTCTAAAACCTTAGATTTGTTATTTAATTTATATTTTTTAATTATTTTTTTTGCTACTGATTTCCATCTTCCATCATCATGATATCCTCCATAGCCATACTTTCTATTTCCGTCCCAATAATCAAAGCCATATTTTTTTGAAACTTTCATTGTATGTGGTTTTGATGGGATCATTCTTGCACTGTAATTTCTTTTTATGCTTTTGTGATTTTTAGTAATTAACTTAACTAATTTTGGACTCATATTTAAAATTTAATAATTTTTTTGTCTGTTTTAAGGCTGATAAAAGTTGGGTTTGTACTATTATAAGACATTTTAACAAATTTAGATGTCTCTCTACTATTTTTTGGAAAATACGACTTTATATTTTTAAATAAACTCATAGTTTTTTTTGCATTTAACTCGGCATGAGTTGGTCCTAATTTAGGGTAATCAGCAAATCCAACTAATTTTACATTTGCTTTTTGTTGATCTATATCAAGTTTTATTTGTTCAAATGGTCTTTCAATCAAGAAAGGCGTAATTGTGTAAACCCAGGGCTTGAGGCCTTCAAGGGCCATTCCCGAAGCTACACCAATAATACTTTGTTCACATATTCCTAAATTAAAAAATCTTTTTGGATGGTTCTTTCTAAAATCATCAAAGATTCCATAACCAATATCACCTACAAGTAAAACTATCTTTTTATCTTTTTTGGCAAGCTCATTTATAAGTTTTCCAAATTTTCTTCTCATTAAATCTTAATTCCCAGTGTGCGTTTTCCTATAATTAATTCTTTTCCTTGAAGTTGTCTCGCATGCCAAACAGGATCATTTTCGAATTCTTTAATGCCTTTTCCTTTTATTGAATTAAGAATAACTACGCTCGGTTTTTTATTTTTTTTTAATTTAACAAATCCTTTTTCTAAAGAATTGAAAGAGTGGGCATTCTTGATATCAATAACATTCAAATTAAAAGATTTTAACTTTAACTTAAGGTTAGCTAAAGGGAGGCCCTCATTCAGTGTTGTCAGTGCCTGAATCTTATTATAATCAATTAAAATGATTAAATTATCTAATTTTAATTTAGCTGCGATTAGAAACGACTCCCAAGTCGTGCCCTCTTGACATTCTCCATCACTGATCATCACGAAAACATCTCCTTTTTTATTTTGGATTTTACGAGAAAAAGCCATGCCAGTCGCAATCGGAAATCCATGTCCTAAACTTCCTGTCGTACAATAGATGCCATTTTTTGAATCCAGCTCTAAATGTGTTGTAAGTTTTGTTTTAAATCCTTTTTTTCTAAGCATTAAAACTAATGGAAATGAAGCATGGGATTTGCTCAAAATAAACTTATCTTTTTTTTTTAAAATATAATTATACAAAAAAATTATGGTTTCAATTATTGAGAAACTTCCACCGAGATGTGCCTCACCTTTTTTTATAAATGATAAAAAAGTTTCAATTCTTAAATCTAATGCTTTTTTTTTTAAATTTTCAATTTTTTTCTTATTCAAAGTTATGCCTTATAAATTTGATTTATAATTTAATTTACCGATTTTTTTATCTACTAAAGATGACAAAATAGAGGTCTGACAGATTTCAATCAAATTATATGAATTTGAGTCAATCCATAAATTAAAGTTACAACATTTTGATAAAGAATTATTTTTTTTAAAACCAGTAATTGATACGACATGTATTTTTTCTTTTTTACAAAATTTGGCTGCATTAAGTAAATTTTTAGACTCCCCACTTGCACTGAGAAGGATTATTAGGTCATTTTTATTTCCATAATATTCAATAGTTTTTTTTATCCAATTATCAAAACCATAATCATTTGCAAAACATGTGATTAAATTTGGATCGTTAAAAACCTGTACATTAATTTTTCCATTTTTAGTCATATCTGTTGCAAAATGTGAAGAATTAGAAATATTCGCTCCATTTCCAAATATTAATATTTTACCTTTTTTTGATTTTTTTAAGACTAAATTATAAAGGTAAGAGATATCCTTTTTTTTAATTTTATTAAGAAGGCTATTAAGAATATCGAAGTAATTTTTAAAAAAAATTTCTGTCATTTAAGATTAATTTTTTTCATCATTTTTACATTAAAGTAAATATCATTTTTTAAAGAATCTACAAACTCATTACGTTTGAATGCCTCTTTAATCCCTATAATTGCATCTCCAATGCTACATTCATTTACAAAACCAAGCTCATTTTTAATTTTTTCTGAACTAATGTGATAAGATCTATTATCATTTGTTTCTGTAAGAATAATTTCAACCTTTTTTTCTATATTTCTTTCAACTAAATTTGCTAACTCTATAACTGGTTGATTTTCATAGCCAACATTATAAATTTTGCTATTAACTTTACTTTTCTCTTGCTCTAAAACATTAATATAAGAATTAATCATATCGTTAATATGAATATTTGGTCTTAATTGTTTTCCTCCAAACACTGTAATTTTACCAGTGTTAATACCCAAGTTTGTTAAAATATTTACTACTAAATCAAATCTTTGTCTTTTAGAAAAACCACACACAGTTGCTGGTCTTATTATTGTTGTTATAAAATCTTTTGAACTATATTTTAAGCAAATCTCTTCACATTGAGCTTTAAACCTCGAATAATCCGTAATTGGTTCTAGCTTAACATTTTCTGTTACATTCATATCTTCTTTAATTCCATAAACACTTGATGATGAAGCATAAATGAATCTTGATATTCCCGAGTCTTTTGAGATTTTTATTAATGGCTCGAAAGCATCTAAATTTATTGATTTTCCTAATAATGGGTTAAGTTCAAAACTAGGATCATTTGAAATACATGCAAGATGAATTAACGCATCATGCCCTGGTAAATTATCTCTAAGTAACTTTTGATTCCTAATATCACCTTTAATTAAATTAACTTTAGATTTATGTTTAAACACTTCATTTCCATAAAGACACAAATCTAAAACTGTAACATCATAATCTTTTTCAATTAGCTTATCTACGAGAGAACAACCAACGTATCCAGCTCCTCCTGTGATAAAAATTTTTTTTTTCATTAATCTTATTTTAAATATTCAAACCAATTTTTAGTTGCTATCTTAATTTTTGACACATTCCATAAAGGAGCTGACCTCCAATAATCTATATTATCAAGAAGTTGACTTACACCTTCCTCGAATGAAATTTTTGGTTTCCATTTTAATTGTCTCTTTATTTTGGATATATCTGCTTTTATAAAATCTGGTTCACCTGGTCTTTTTGAGATGTGTATTTTTTTTCCTTTTAATAATTTTGTTAAATACAAAATAGTTTGAGGTTTTCCTGTTCCTACATTAAAAATTTCATTTTTTCTATTTGAAAATGCAGATTTTTCAAATATTTCCGCAACATCACTAACGTAAATAAAATCTCTAGTTTGTCTTCCATTTCCAACGACTGTAAATGGTTTTTTTGATAATTTTTGTTTTAAAAAAACCCCCATTACAGCACCATAGGCTCCTGTGGTTCTTGATCTAGTCCCAAACACATTAAATAATCTGAGTGATATAAAATTTAATTTATAAACTTTTGACCAATGAATAATGGCCTGTTCAGCAATATTTTTTGAAAATGAATAAGGATATAAGGTAGAAATTTCAAATTTTTCATTAATTTGTTTTTTGGGAGTTTTTCCATAGCAAGATGATGAAGCAGCATATATTATTTTTTTTACTTTATACTTTCTCGAACACTCAAGAACATTAATTGTGCCCATAAAATTTGTTCTTATATAATCTATAGGATTAACAATCGAAGGAACAATATCAGCAATAGCAGCTAAATGAAAAACAAAATTAGTATTTCTAAAATATTTCTCAATCAATTTAAGATTGCAGATATCAGCTTTAATTAAAGTTAATTTCTTATTTTTAAGTATATTTTTAATGTTTTTTTTTGACCCATCTAATAGATGATCGATTACAATTACTTTAGAAATTTTTTTATTTTTTATCAATAGCTCAGTTAAATGACTCCCAATAAAACCTGCACCACCTGTAACTATTACCTTCATATATCTAATTAATTATTTTAAAAAATATTCTTTAAATTAATATTTGTATATTGCAATAAGAATATTAACTAGATATATTTTTTTAGTTCTATGAGTAAAAAGAATTTCTACATCTTTCCACGGTTATATAATTATGGCGGAATAATGAATACTTTAATTAAAGCTTTTCCTCTAATACATCATTATAAATTAAAACCCAAAATAATACATATACCATTAAATATTAAAAATCGTGGAAAAATTTTTGATACGAGAATGCAAAATCTTCATTCTTACAAAAAACTTATTTATAATAATAATGAAAATAATTTTTCTGGTTTCGATATTTTTATAAGAAAGGCAAATTTTTTTATTAAAGTAATGTGTAAAAGATATTTTTTTTGGGGTTTGATAATTAAATTTTTATTTTTAATTTTTAATTTTTTTCCTAAAAAAGCTAAGAAAAAATATCAAAGATATATTAATTCACAGGATTTTTTTTCTGGTGAAATAGATATAAAAAATTTAGAATATTTACAAAAATTTAAAATAGAAACATCTCAAGAAAATTTACAAGAAATTTATTTAAACAGATACAGTTTCAATATATTAAATGAAAAAAAAGAAATCGAACACTATAAAAATCTTAATTATCCAAACTTACATAAAAAATCAGTATGTTTTCACTTACGAGAGCAACAATACAATAAAGATTTTCCTCTATTAAAAAAAAATGATTCAGTAATTTTTTATGAAAAAAAGGATTTTGAAGAGTCTCTACAAGAAATTATAAATAATAATTATACAATCTATGATCTCACTAAACTTGACGAAAAAATAGATCTGAATGAAAAGTTTTATATAGACTTAAAAAAAGGTAACTATAATCAAGAAGAATATAAATATTTAATTTCAAAAAATTGTGAATTTTTTATATCAACTGGGGGTGGTATCTCGGAATTACCTAGATTATTTAAAAAACCAATTTTAAGAATTGATCACGAATACAATATCTTTGACAATTTTTCATTTTCTACATTACAGGACAATATTATTTTCTGTAATGTTTATGATAAAGAACTAAAAAGATTTATTTCAATAAAAGAACAATTTAATAATTTAAATAAACTTTTTCCTGATTTTAAAAATTTAAATTATGATAAATTCCAGCTAGTAAAAAATAGTAAAAGTGAAATAAAAAATTTAATTTGCAATCGATTATTTGATGAAAAAAAGTTAAAAGTTTGTAGAGATATTCAAAGAGAAATTTTTGATATAAAAAACTTTTTTTTCAAAAAAAACTTTTTTGAATTTGAGCATAAGTTAAGTCAATTTAACCCAAAAAATCCGTATATAAATTGGGATTTTTATAAAAAAACTATTGATTATTCAGACTACCTAGAGGAAAAAACAATAAATTATAATAAATAATTATTATTTGATTAAACTTTCGAAAGATCTTTTAACTTCATCTATTTTTATAAAGTTTGAATGTCCTAAAATTCTTGTTTTGATTGCACCTGCTATTGAACAAAAAAATCCAATTAATGTATTATTTCTTGTGTTACCTACAAGCATTGAACAATAACTAAATGCGGCATCACCTGCTCCAATTGTATCAACAACGTTTGAAGCTAAAGCTGGAAAAAATATGAATTTTTTTTCTCTAAAAAGCTTTAACGCCAAACCGTTTACACCCAATGTGATCATTATGTTTTTAAATTTTCGAAGTTTAGTGCTATAGATAATTTTATCTAAAGGCTTATATCTTGCTGAAAGCCCCAATCTTAACTCTGGTTCATCTAAAACTAATAAATCTGCTTTTTGAAATTTTGAAAACAAATTAAATCCTCTGTTTCCAGAATTAGTTTGAACGTTTATACAAAGAAATTTTGATTTTTCTTCAAGAATTTTTATTACCTCATCATTAATTAAACCATGGCCGAAATCACAAACAACTACTTTATCAAATTTTTTAATATTAGATTTTAAATAATTCAATAATTTTAAATTATTAAATTCTTTATTGTTAAAATCATAATATTCAAAGAATTTCCTATTATTATTTATATCTATATATCTATTTTTTTTTATTTCTTTAAATTGATTTTCATAGATTAAATCTATTTTAACTTTATTAGAGAAGTTTCTTTTTATTTTGTTTGCAAATTTTTTGTTTCCATAAAAAGATAAAAAAGTAATATCATTATATAATTCAGAAAAATTATTGAGAATTGGAATTGAACCACCTAAATACTCTACTTTTTTTATGTAGTTAACAGACAATATATTTTCTTTGGATGGAGTGCCTAGAGGAGATGAATAAAGATAGTTATCTAAAATAATTTCACCAATTATCAAAATTTTCTGTTTTTTTATTTTATTTTCACAAAGTTCAAACTCTTTTATCATTTTATTCTTATCCAAAAAATTTTTGTTATTTTGTTTCAAAAATTTTTGGATTACATTAAATTCATTGAAATTTTCATTAATTATCTTTGTTGATGACATGAGAAGACCAGAAGAGAATGCAATTTTTCCACCATTTTTTATTACCATTTTTTTTTCTATATCTAAATTTCCAGCTTTATCATTTTTTTTTAATAAATAGTCTGGGCCTTTTACGTAAAAATTTGGTCTCAATGATTTAATGATTTCAACAGCACTTTTATTTTTACTTAGTACAACATAATCTATAACTTCTAATTCACTTAAAAATCTTATTCGATTTATTGAACTATAATAGGGTCTATTAAAACCTTTATTGACATATTGATCGTCAGTAACACTTGCAACAAGAATATCTCCATACTTTTTTGCTTCCTTAAAATATTCTAAATGCCCTTTATGAATTATGTCAAAAACTCCATGAACTAACACAATTTTTTTTTTTTTATTTTTTTTTCTTAAGTTAATGAGACCTTTTAAATTAACAATTTTTTTGTTGTTCATTGAATTTATAATATCTTAATAATCGCTGGATGATTGTCTCTAGCAAAAGCTATAAATTTATACTCATTATCATTAAAAACTTCTTTGAGTGCTTTATATTCTCCAACTTCCCATCCAGCAAAATTATATATTTCATCAAAGAGTATAATTGAACCTTTCATTAAAAAAGGTTTAATTTTTTCTAAAACATATTTAGATGAAGGATAAGTGTCTAGATCCATATGAACAAAATTGATATTTGGTTTTTTTTCTTCAAGAAATTTTTCTAATGTATCCTGAACCCATCCTGATACTGGAACTACATTTTTATTTAATTTTGGAATTTTACCATTAAGATTAAAGTGTCCTTTTTGAACATCAAATCCTTGCCAATCTTCTTTTAATCCTTGAAATGAGTCAAATCCATAAATCTCTGGGACATATTTTGAAAAAAAATTTATACTGTTGCCAGAGAAAACGCCAAATTCTAGATAAAATACATCTTTATTATTTTGGTTGTTTTGTAAAGCTTCTTTAATTGCATACTCTCTTATGTCTTTAAAACTAATAAATACTGCTTCAGAAAAATATCTTTTAAATTCTTCATAACATTTTTTCATAGACTCCTCCTTATAATTTTCCCAAGCATTATTCACATGTTTGACCTGTGGTTTCTTATGAACATAAATATGATCATGCAAAACCCCATTTATTTTTCTAAGAAAAACTAAAACAGGCATAAAATATTTTCTTTTTAAGAATTTCATAATAACGTTTTAATATTTAATATTTTAAAGTTAAATAGATATATCTTAAATGCTAAACTTTAAAGCTAAAATTAGTAATTATTTCATGACAAATTTGAAAATGGCCTCAGAAATTTTGTCTGAGCCATTATTATTATAATGTCCATAAAATCCAAATGGAAATAAATCTTTTGGATTTTTTTCTAAAGTAAAAATTTCTTTATTAATATCTAAATATTCAATATTTAATCGTCTAAGAGTATTTTGAATGTATTCATAATCTTTATTTATATATTTTCCATTTAAATAATTATTAAAAGTTGGCAAATAAATAACATATAAATTAATTTTTTTTTCTAAACTTAGATCTTTAATATTTTCCATTATCTTCACAAAATATTTTAGTCTATCAGTATCGTAATTTTTTTGATCTATTTTAGTTAGATTATTTTTAAATATAAAAGAATGTATAAAAGATCTTGTATAACTTAATTTTACAAATCTTTTAAATATAATAATTTTTTTTCTATTTTCTGAATATTTAAATACATAATTAAATGTATCGTCTACTTTTTTTTGTTGTGTTATCAAATTTTGATAAGGACTCTTTTCTATAAGATAACGATATAATTTTTTATTTAGGATTTCTTTTTGTAAATCATCAATATCATTATCTGTTATAAACCATATAATCCCCTGGGTATTTTCAGGCAAATATTCAAGAAGAGTAGCATATCCTTGAAGTGAACCAGCTCCACCTTGACCTAAATTAATATTACTTCCTCTGAGAATTTTTGTTAACTTGTACGGAATTGTATTTTTTTCATCTTGACAGTATCCTTCAATAAAAGAGTCTCCAATATATACAAAATTTATTTTCTTATCATCCCATACGCTATCAACATTATTAAATCCATATCGATCTGTTTTAATATGCTTATAATATCCAAACTCATTGCACAGAATTACCTCTGAATTTGAATAACCAGATAAAGGAATAATTTCTAATTGTTTATATTGAAGTAAATTGACAGTATTAATATCTATTTTTAAATTTGGATTAATTTTTTTTTGACTTAAAAAATAATCATAAATGTTTCGTGTATCATAATTTTTGCCAAATTTTTTTTTAAAAATTTCTGATTTTATGTCTATATTTAAATCATCGATACGGTAAGTCTTTAAATATGATGCATAAAATTCAAAAGCATAAATGGTAAATAAAAAAGCAAAAAGGTTAATTGAAAAAATTACTGTAATTTTTTCTTTAAGATAGGATAGTACAATACCAATTAATATAAAAATTAAGGATAAAATTACATAGAATGAGTAAAACTCACGTCTATTTCCATCATAAATTATTTCAGATTTAAACAAACTGTATATTAAAACTAAAAGTGCTAAAGTAATGAATATAGATATAAAATATTTTTTAAACATTAGTTGATTGATTTTGTAAACAAATAAATTGTTTATAATGGGTATATAGGATAAATACTATTATATAAAGTATTTTTTAAAAGCTTAAATTCATGAAACACTTAAAAGAAGATAAAAAAGCAAAGACAAAAAGTTTTTTTTTAAAAGAAAAAGAAAATTTTTTTTCAGAAAAATACATAAAATTTATTAAAAATTTTTATAATAAATTCAAAAAGGATGTAAGAATATGTTTGCATAAAAATAATAAATCAAAACATCACGATATGATAATTTTACAACAACAAAAAAATTTTTATAAACCACACAAGCATAAACTAAAAGGAGAAACTTATCACGTAATCTCAGGCTCAATGGTTTGCATTATTTTTAAAGATAGCGGAGAAATTCAAAAATCTTTTATTTTAAAAAAAAAT
>MDSV01237271.1_pt1 | contig 11022 bp, 13 predicted proteins | sample 810851 | NCBI WGS metagenome assembly MDSV01 (sample SAMN05326640, study PRJNA326480) | marine metagenome | isolation source: seawater | place: Atlantic Ocean: North East | collected 2012 | reverse complement strand
TTTAAAACAGGGATAATAATGTGTAAATCCGGATGAGAGAGATTGTTATATTTCAAGCAGGAAGAGCAAGTATTGCAAGAATCATCTGTAGTACTATTTTCACAGTTCAAGAACTGAGCATACGCCAGTGCTATTGCTAATTTAGCACTACCACTTTTGCCAGAAAAAATTTGAGCATGACTAACGCGACTATTCTTAACCGCCTCAATAAGCTGTTCTTTTATGGTTAAATTTCCTGCTACCTCTTTAAATAACATTTAAACTTTATTTATGTCAAATGTAAATAAAATGTGATAGTTTTTAACATTTATTTTAATTTTGCAATATGAAAAACATCACCAACATCTCCTTGCAAGGAAAAAGGGTATTAATCCGTGTAGATTTTAATGTCCCTTTAGATGCTTGTTTTAATATTACTGACGATAGTAGGATTCGGACATCTCTTCCTACAATAATCAAAGTCATGGCTGATGGTGGAAAAGCAATTATTATGTCTCACCTTGGAAGACCAAAAAACGGTTTTGAAGAGCGTTTCTCGTTAAAACACATAGTCAAACACCTTTCTAGTTTGCTTCAATCTTCTGTTCATTTTAGTAATAATTGTGTCGGAGAAAATACCGCTTCGAATATTAAAAATATGGAAAATGGAGATGTGTTGGTGTTGGAAAATTTGCGCTTCTATCCTCAAGAAAAATTAGGTGATGAAAGGTTTGCTAAGCAACTAGCTGGTTTAGGAGATGTATATGTAAATGATGCTTTTGGAACTGCCCACAGATCACATGCTTCTACTGCGGTTATTGCAAATTATTTCCCAAACAACAAATATTTTGGACTATTGTTGAGTAATGAAATAAGCAATTTAAAAACAGCTCTTGAAAACCCCAAAAGGCCTTTTACTGCCATTATCGGTGGGGCTAAGATAGCAGGAAAGATTGATGTTATTACATCTCTTTTTGATAAAGTAGATAGTCTTATTATTGGAGGCGGAATGGCTTATACCTTTATAAAGGCAATGGGTGGAAGTATAGGGAGTTCTTTAGTAGAGGAAGATAAGCTCGATTTGGCAAAAAATATAATTGCTGAAGCTAAAACAAAGGGGGTTGATTTTTTGCTGCCTTCTGATTCTGTAAATGCTGATTATTTTAATAATAGTGCGAATATTAAACATTCAGAAATAACCAATGTGCCAAATGGATATATGGGGCTAGATATTGGGCCTGAAAGTATTGCTCAATTTTCTAAAGCCATTCTTGATTCAAAAACAATAATTTGGAATGGGCCAATGGGAGTTTTTGAAATGGAAAATTTTTCAAATGGCACTAAAAAATTAGGTGCGGCTATTTGTGAAGCAACTAAAAATGGTGCTTTTTCATTAGTGGGTGGTGGTGATTCTGTAGCTGCTGTAAAACAATTTGGGTTTTCTGATAAAATATCTTATCTATCAACTGGTGGTGGCGCAATGCTAAAATATTTAGAGGGTAAAGAATTACCCGGAATTGTGGCTATTCAAGATTAACTTTTTTATTTATTTTTTCTTTTACTTTTTTTGTGTTTTCTTTAGTTGTTTCTATAATAGCTTTTTTGTGTTTATTAATTTTTGGCATAAGGACTTTTGAAAATTGCTGAATAGGCTTTAATAATATTGAGTCTTTTTCTGTTTGATAATCTATGGTTTTGTATTCGGTTAAAAAAAATAGTATCCCACTAAAAATAATCATAATTTTAAAGAATCCAAAAATAGCACCTAAAAATCTACTAATAATTCCAAGCGCTAATAGTTTTGTTAGTCTTTCTATTAATTCTCCTATTGATTTTATTATTATTAATACAACAATAAACACAATTAAAAATGCAATTAAAGGCATTGCTCTTTCGTAAGCACTAAGCGAATCCGACTGTAAGTATGGCTCAATTAAATCAGCAAAATGAATCCCTACATAAATGGCTAAAAATACTGAAAAAACATTTGTTGCTTCCTTGATTATGCCATTAGAAAAACCTTTTATCAAACCATATAATAATGGAACTGATATGATAATATCTATATAATTCATAGTGTAAAGGTATTAAAACTTTACTTTTGTATTATGGATGATGTAAATAAAAATTGGGAAGAATTAGTGTTAAAGCTGGAAAAGCAATTTGATGATGAAATGACCTTAAAAGGTATACTTTATTTGATAGGGGTGCAAGAGTTAAATATGGGAATAAAGCGATTTGGTCGTGAAGAAAAAATAAATATTTTACATGTTGCTGTATGCAAAATATTAACTCCTTTTGGGTTTTATAAATTTGATAGGGTTGATGAAGATGGGTGGCCCCATTGGATAGAATTAAAAGCTTTAAAAAACCTAGATGACAAAAAACAAGGATTATTAATGAAGGAAGCGATAATTAAACATCTTCAGTAGCTTTATATCTTTGAAATTTCAACTACTTTTGTTGTGGTTTTTCCTCTTAATAAGTTAATAATATTATCTCCTTGAAAATTATCATTACCAATTAGTATAGTTGCTTCAACGTTTAATACCGACTCGAGCTCGTAGGTAAATTCAACCTTACCGTTTGAATCGGTAATGTTTGTTTTGGTTAGTGATAGGTTTGGTGTGCTCCCATTAGGAGAAATTGTTGGCTCTGCGTATAACGTAACTGTTGCATTTGGAACCACTTGATTATTGGTGTGTTTTACTATAATTCTTGCTATTGTATCGTTTTCTTTCTTACAAGAAGTTGTTGTAGTTGAAAGCACTACAACAAATACTGCTAATATTACTGTTTGAAAAATTCTATTTAGCATAATTATTGTTTCTTTGTGTATTAGATAAGCAAAGATATACAAATTATTCCAATGTTAAAAACAGTTAAAAGTTTACTACAGGAGGTTGCTGATTTCACTCCAAAATCAGAAAAAGAGATTGAGGATTTTCGCCTAAAATTTTTAGGAAAAAAAGGGAAAATGAATGAGATTTTTGTGGCCTTTAAAAGCATTCCAAATGAAAGTAAAAAAAAAATTGGACAAGAAATAAACACCTTAAAGCAAAATGCGCAAGCAAAAGTTGATGAATATAAAGGTTGTTTTGAAATAGCTGATGCTACTGCAGAAATTGACTTTACAAGACCGGTAGTTTTAGATAGTTTAGGAAGTATTCACCCTATTTCACTTGTCAGAAATCAGATTGTAGATGTTTTTAACCGTGTTGGTTTTACTACAAGTGAGGGGCCTGAAATTGAAGATGATTGGCATAATTTTTCTGCATTGAACTTACCTAAAGAACATCCTGCTAGAGATATGCAGGATACTTTTTTTATACAAACGAACCCAGACATACTTTTAAGAACACACACTTCTTCTGTTCAAGTAAGGTACATGAATGATAATAAACCTCCTATACGAACAATATCTGCTGGTAGGGTATATAGAAATGAATCAATTTCTGCAAGAGCACATTGTATTTTCCACCAAGTTGAAGGGCTTTATATTGATGAAAGTGTAAGTTTTGCTGACTTAAAACAATTGCTATTGTATTTTGCAAAAGAGATGTTCGGAGAAAAAACAAAAATTAGATTACGCCCATCTTATTTCCCTTTTACAGAGCCTTCTGCGGAAGTAGATGTGAGTTGTAACATTTGCAACAGTAGGGGTTGTAATGTCTGTAAAAATACTGGTTATTTAGAAATTTTAGGTTGTGGGATGGTGGATCCTGCTGTTCTTGATAATTGTGGTATAGACTCTAAAAAATACACTGGTTTTGCTTTTGGAATGGGAATTGAAAGAATTAGTATGTTAAAATATGGAGTAAACGATTTACGACTATTTTTTGAAAATGATATGCGGTTTTTAAAACAGTTCTCTTCTTTATAGGTTTTATATAATTATTAATTTCTGTGGTGTAGTATAGGTTTTCCGTTAACAATTGTTACAAGGTATTTTCCTGTAGGAATTTTAGAAATATAAATATTGTATTTTTCTTTATTTAAACTTCCAATTATAGGTGTGTAAATTTTCAACTGAATACCTTAGTAAATCAATTGCTCCCCGCACATCTTCTTTATGTACCATTTCAATTACTTGGTGTATGTGCCTGGTTGGTATAGAAACCGCACCCGCAATACTTCCTCCCGGATTCATTCTTTGTATTCCAGCTGTATCTGTTCCGCCTGCAGGTAATATTTCAAGTTGGGTTTTTACTTTTTTCTTTTTAGCAATTGTCTTCATATAGGCAACCATCCTATAGTCACATACGGTAGAAGAGTCCATCACTTTAATACAAGCTCCATCTCCCAAAGCTGAAACCTGCTCTTGTTTAGTGCTTCCTGGAGTATCCCAAGCAATAGTCGTATCTAATCCAAAACCAAAATCAGGGTTAATTTCTAAAGCAGAAACATTTGCTCCTCTAATTCCAACTTCCTCTTGTACTGTAAACACGCCATAAACATCATAGGGAGGTTGTTTTTTCATCTCCCTAAACATTTCAATTAAAATAAATACAGAAACTCTATTATCTAAAGATTTACAATTTAAACAATCTCCCATCTCAATCATTTTTCTTTCTCTTGTGATAGTGTCTCCAACGCAAATTAATTTATCCAACTCTTTTTTGCTTCTTCCTGTGTCTATATAATAATCTTTTATTGTGGGTACTTTTGCTCTATCTGCCGCACTCATTAAATGAATAGGCTTACTTCCCATAACTCCTATTATATCTTTTTTTCCATGAATAATAACTCTTTGAGCTGTCAATGTTTTGGGGTCAAACCCTCCTAAAGTATGAAAGTAAACAAACCCATTATCATCAATATGGGTAACTATAAATCCAATCTCATCCATATGAGCGGCTATCATAACTTTTTTTCTCTGTTTCCCCTTTTTTATTGCAACAACATTTCCCATGTTGTCAATTTTTATTTCATCAACCAAAGATTCTACCTCTCTTAGTACAGTCTCTCTAACTCTTTGTTCGTGTCCTGGAGCTCCTGCTACCTCACAAATTTCTGATAATAATTTTGTGTTTATTTTATTTTTCATAATTATACTTTACTTATTTTCATCATATTAGTTGTTCCTTTTTCATTTGCCGGCATGCTCGCCAAATTTACAACAAAATCTCCCTTTTTAATAAATCTTCTTTGTTTCAAAACCTCTTGTGTTTCTAAAATAGTTTGGTCGGTTGTAGCTCCTCTGTCATAATAAAAACCTACCACCCCCCAAACCAAACTTAGTGTATTTAAAATAGTGTGGTTATTTGTAAATGCATAAATAAATGCGTGCGGCCTAAAACTAGATGTCTTTATAGTATTATATCCTGAATAAGTAATTGTAATGATTGCTTGAGCTTTAATTTGTTCTGAAACAATGCATGCATTTGAACAAATTGTATCTGATATAAGCCTGTTATTTTTTACAGATACAGGAAGTCTGTTTTTTGAAATACTATGTTCACTTCTCTCAACATCTCTAATAATTTTTCTCATAGTATCAACCGCCTTGTGCGGATATTTTCCTATTGATGTTTCTCCGCTTAGCATTACAGCATCAGCCCCATCAATTACTGAATTTGCCACATCATTAACTTCCGCCCTAGTGGCTGTAGGGCTAGTTGTCATGCTTTCTAGCATTTGTGTTGCAATAACCACTGGCCGTGAACTACTTATGCATTTCTCAACTATCATTTTCTGATATATCGGTACTTTTTGAGGTGGAACTTCAACCCCTAGATCTCCTCTTGCAACCATAATAGCATCTGCCTCTTTAATAATAGCGTCTATCTCTTTTATCGCTTCAGGTTTCTCAATTTTAGCAATTACCTTGTGGTGTAATTTTTGTTTTTTTATTATATTTTTTAGTTTTTTTACGTCGTTTGCTGAACGAACAAAAGACAGTCCTATCCATTCTACCTTCTCGTTTAAAATAAATTTTAGGTCTTTTTTGTCTTTCTTAGTTAGGCATGGTAATGATATTTTCGTGTTTGGAAGATTAACCCCTTTGTTAGAAAATAGTTTTCCACCGAAAATCACTTTTAGGTTAACTGTATCTTTTTTATTTGTTGCTATTACTGATAAAGCTAATTTTCCGTCATCAATCAAAACTCTATCATTTACACTAACGTCTTTAGCAAAATTCGGATAATTTATATAAACTGATTGTTTTCTCTTTTTAGTACAAAAAGAAATATCTGCTCCTTTTTTTAGCTTAAGTGGTTTTACAAATTCTCCTACTCTTATTTTTGGACCTTGAAGGTCTGCTAAAATTGCGGTGTGAACATGCATTTCTTGATTTACCTCTTTAATTAACGAAATAATCTCTTTTGCTTTTTCATGAGATAGGTGGGAAAGGTTTAATCTACACACATTTACCCCTCTTTTAATAATTTTTATCAGCATCTCTTTAGATGCAGTTGCTGGCCCAATTGTGGCTATTATTTTAGTTTTTCTTATCATTTAAAAATAATTCTATCAATCTCTTTAATTAAAGTGGTGTCTAATTCAAAAACAAGTAAGATATCTTTTGTTTTACTTAATTTGCGAATAAATTCTTGTTTGCCTTTTTTCCAACAATCATTTTCTATAATCAAAAAATAATTTACACTCTTTTGATTAGGAATTAAGTACCCTTTTTTAGATCGGTTTGACAACAAATTATACTCTACCCCTTCTTCACAAATGTAGCTATATCTTGCGAACCACAATTCATTTTGAATATTATGATCTTCTTGTTTTTCAAAGTTTACATTCAGTTTGTTATTAATATTCCAACACAATTTATATCCCTTAATATGGCTGTTTATTGCTAATACAGTAAAGTCCGTATAATTATGACAGTCTAATGTAAATTGTGTTTTCATTGATGCTAAAATACACTATTATACGCTTTTTTTGCTGCTTTTTGCTCTGCTTCCTTAATTGATGAGGCTTTTGCTTCTGCTTTTTTTATGTTTTCTATAAATACCGCCACCAAAAACTCTTGATTGTGATCAGGGCCTTTTTTCTTAATCACCCTATATTCTATTTTCATGCTTGTCTCTTTAAATGCCTTCAGCAACTTACTTTTATAGTCGCCACCCGAAAGATCCTCAATAAATTCGGAATTATAAATGTGTTTAAGTATAAAGCGCTCCGCTTGCTCTATTCCTTTGTCGATATAAATTGCCCCAATAATTGATTCTATTGTGTTTCCGTACACATTTTTAGGTATTGCTTTAAATTTATTTTTTATCTCTGTTTCTAAGAGAATTTTATTGCCAACTAAATTCAAATTTTTTCTGCCAACTATTATTGCTTTTGCTTGTGATAGAAACCCCACTTCTTCTTTTGGGTGTTTTAAGTACAGTTGTTTGGCAACAATAAAATCTAGGATTGTATCTCCAAAAAATTCCAATCTTTCATTATTTTCTTTAACACTATATGATTTGTGTTTTAGCGCCTTAAGGTATATTGCTTTATTTTTTGTTTTATATCCTAGTGTTTTAAATAAACCCGTTTGTTTTTTATTGTAAAAATAAAATTTCTCAAATATTAATCTGAAAAAAACTATGATTTGTATTTTTTAAATAAGACAGAAGCATTATGCCCGCCAAAACCAAAAGTATTGCTTAATGCGTAATTAACCTCTCTCTTTTGTGCTGTATTGAGGGTTAAATTCAATCTATTATCAATATTAGGGTCGTTTGTGTGGTGATTAATGGTTGGTGGAACAATATCATGCTTAACTGCCATAATACAAGCAATAGACTCAATAACTCCTGCCGCACCCAATAAATGTCCTGTCATAGATTTTGTTGAACTAATATTTAAATTATACGCATGCTCTCCGAATAAATTTATTATCGCTTTAGTTTCTGCCACATCTCCTAGTGGCGTTGATGTTCCGTGTACATTTATATAGTCTACATATGTAAGTGGAATTTCAGCATCCTCAATTGCTTGTTGCATGACGTTACGAGCGCCTAAACCTTCTGGGTGGGGTGCTGTGGTGTGGTGTGCGTCTGCGGTTAGGCCTCCGCCAACTATTTCTGCATAAATTTTTGCCCCTCTTTTTATTGCATGCTCATATTCCTCAACAACTAAAGATCCTGCCCCCTCTCCCATTACAAATCCGTCTCTATCTTTATCAAATGGACGAGATGCTGTTTTAGGGTCATTATTTCTTGTAGATAGTGCCATCATTGCATTAAAACCACCTATTCCTGTTTCAAACACACAAGCCTCAGAGCCTCCTGTAATAAAAATATCTGCCTTATCCCATTTGATATAATTAAATGCATCAATTAATGCATTAGTAGAAGATGCGCAGGCAGAAACAGTAGTAAAGTTAGGTCCTCTAAATCCATATTTTATAGATATGTGACCTGCAGGAATGTCTGAAATAAGTTTTGGAATGAAAAATGGGTTATATCTGGGGATTCCGTTTCCTGTAGCGAAATTTGAAGCTTCTTGCTGAAAGGTTTTCATACCGCCAATACCAGAACCCCAAACAACACCTGCTCTATCAAGATTAATTTTATCTATGTTTAAAGAGGAGTCTATAATTGCCTCATCAGTAGCCACCATTGCATATTGACAAAACAAATCCATTTTTCTTGCTTCTTTTCTATCAATAAAGTCTGTTACTTTAAATTCTTTAACCTCACAAGCAAATTGTGTTTTAAAATTTTCGGTGTTAAAATGAGTAATTGGTCCGGCTCCACTTACCCCTTCATGTAAGGCCTTCCAATAATCTTGTACATTATTGCCAATAGGTGTTAAGGATCCTATTCCTGTAACAACTACTCTTCTGTTTTTCATTCTGAATTGTTAGGCTTCTTCAATAAACTTAACCGCATCGCCAACCGTTGCAATTGCTTCTGCTTTATCGTCTGGAATTTGAATATCAAATTCTTTTTCGAACTCCATAATAAGCTCTACCGTATCTAAAGAGTCTGCCCCCAAATCGTTAGTAAAACTAGCGTCATTAGTTACCTCATTTTCATCAACCCCTAGTTTATCAATAATAATAGCTGTTACTTTTTGTGATACATCTGACATGTCTAATTTGTTTTAATTATTAAAGTGCAAATAAAACTATAAATAACAGAACTTGCAAACTTTAGTGTTTTCTGTTTTAACATCTCTATGTTTATACTATTTTTGAATAAAATTTAGTCCAAATGAAAAAGCTAGCTATTTTTGGATCAGGATCAGGTGGTAATGCAGAAAATATTTGTAATTACTTTACAAACTCCTCTGATATAGAAGTTGTTTGTGTTTGCACAAACAATAAATCCGCTTTTATAGTGAAGCGTGCTGAAAAACTAAATATACCAATAATTTATACAACAAAATATGATTTAACTAATTTTTGTGAACTACACAAAACCCTACAAAATTATCGTGTTGACTATATTATTCTTGCAGGTTTTTTGCTTAAAGTTCCTTTTAAAATGGTAGAGTCTTATCCAAAAAGGATAATTAATATTCACCCTTCTTTACTGCCTAAATATGGGGGGAAAGGAATGTATGGTGATAATGTACATTTGGCTGTTTTAGAAAATAACGAGGTTGAGAGTGGTATTACTATTCATTTTGTTAATAAAAATTATGATGAGGGAGAGGTAATATTACAAAAAAAATGTGCTGTTTTAGTTCGTGAAAGTGTTGAGGGGTTAAAGAAAAAAATTCGTGCTTTAGAATTTGAGTATTTTCCTAAAACAATAGAAAAAATATTATTACAATAATGTCAATTATAATATATACTGACGGATCAGCAAAAGGAAATCCTGGAAACGGAGGTTATGGTATTGTTATGATAAGTGGTGAGTATAGGAAAGAGTTTCAAAAAGGATTTAGACTCACTACTAATAATAGAATGGAGCTTATGGCTGTTATTATTGCTTTAGAGAACGTTAAAAAAGAGCTATCTATAATAACTCTTTACTCAGATTCTAAATATGTTATTGATGCGGTTGAAAAAAAATGGGTGTTTACTTGGGAAAAGAAAAATTTCAGTAAAAAGAAAAATCCTGATTTGTGGATTCGTTTCTTGAAAATATACCGAAAACAAAAAGTGCGGTTCATGTGGGTAAGGGGTCACTCTAATAATAAAGAAAATGAAAGGTGTGATTTTTTAGCTGTGCAAGCGGCAGAATCGAATGATCTGCTTGTTGATAGTTGGTATGAAAATAACATTACAAATACTAGCTCTTACTTATTTTAAGAGATTGTCAAACTGAACTAGCTTTCTAAACTCCTTTATTCTTATATTAACATCATCTTCCGTGATTTCGGTTAATTTATGAGTACCAAATTTTTCTACACAAAATGATGCCATTGCAGAACCATTAATAACTGCTCTTTTCATGTTTTCAAACGAAATATCATTTGTTTTTGCTAAATAACCAATAAAGCCCCCCGCAAAAGAATCTCCTGCTCCTGTGGGGTCAAAAACCTCTTCTAAAGGTAGTGCTGGAGCAAAGAAAATTTCTGTCTTATTAAACAGCAACGCACCATGCTCTCCTTTTTTAATTATCAAGTATTTAGGGCCCATTCCTAAAATTATTTTTGCGGCTTTCACTAATGAGTGTTGTCCTGAAAGCTGTCTTGCCTCTTCATCATTTATAGTAAGCACATCTACTTCTTTTAGGGCTTCTTTTAGATCGTCCATAAAAAGATCCATCCAGAAATTCATAGTATCTAGCACTACTAGTTTAGGCCTTTTCTTCATTTGACTTAACACTTTTTTTTGAACATTTGGCATTAAGTTTCCTAACATTAAAAACTCTGATTCTTTATGTTTTTTAGGCACTATAGGATCAAAATTTTCTAATACATTTAATTGAGTTTCTAAAGTGTCTCTGGTATTCATATCATTATGATACCTCCCAGACCAAAAGAATGTTTTTTCACCTTCTTTTATTTGCAGACCATCAATATCGACTGATTTATTTTTTAGCATGTGGATTGCTTTACTAGGAAAATCTTCCCCAACCACTGATACTAAATTTATTTTTTTTGTAAAAAAAGATGCTGATAAACAAATATATGTTGCTG
>MDSV01152620.1_pt1 | contig 11022 bp, 12 predicted proteins | sample 810851 | NCBI WGS metagenome assembly MDSV01 (sample SAMN05326640, study PRJNA326480) | marine metagenome | isolation source: seawater | place: Atlantic Ocean: North East | collected 2012 | reverse complement strand
CTGCACTCTGAACGTCACTCCCATCACGGCGGTGATGTCTTTGTCGATGGTGCTGGTGTCATAGGAGCCATAGCTCCCCATTTTTGTGGAGTTCGGCACGGTGATTTGGAAGGTGCCTGTGTCGGCATTGGTGATCGCTCCTATGCCGGAGCCCGCTTGTCTCGCGATCGCAATCGCTCGATCTCGAGCATCAGCGGTGGCTTTGGCCAGCATATCGACACGTTTTTCGGCCAGTTTTGTGTAGGTGTAAGCCGGAGGCTGAATGGCCAATGACACACCGTCGCCAATCAGGTTGCTGATTTTGTTTGATGCCGTGCGGATTAAGGCCACATCTGAGCTGCCAACGTGGATGGATTGACGTGCCGTCCACTCCGTGCTGGTGAGCATCCCGGTCACACGGTTGCGAATATCGTTGCGATCAGTCCGTAAAACAGTGAGTTGGGTGCTGCTTTCTGGGATGCCAGCATCGAGCAGAAATGCAAGCGTGCGCTTTAAATCGGGTTGCAGATTTTGATAAGCCTGCTGCTGGCTCACACCATTCCCACTCACGGTCACGGTCCAATCGGCATAGTCGCTGCGCAACCTTTCAGTGCTGGCACCGGTCACGGTCACGGTGTCTGTTGCGGTTCGAATTCCTTTCACAGCAACAGCTCCGGCGACAACTAGCCCGCAGCTCAGCACCACCATGGGCAATACCAGGGGAGGCGTTCGACGCCACAGCGACAGCTGGTTTTGGCCTGGGGAGGATTGTTCTGGCATGGACCTTGGTGCTTTGAACCATTTCAACCGATCTTTTGATTGGGAGGTGTTGTTCGCGATCACAGCTGTGACTGGCTATGACCCGAGTTCGGATCTCTGATTGGTGATTGATGCCAAAAAGCGCTGAGGTGATCGTGATTGGAAGCGGGATCGGCGGCTTGTGCTGTGCCGGTCTCACTGCCCGGGCTGGAAAGGATGTTTTGGTTCTAGAAGCCCATAGCCAGCCAGGCGGCGCTGCTCATGGCTTTGAAAGACAGGGCTATCACTTCGAATCTGGCCCATCCCTTTGGAGTGGATTGTCACGTTGGCCAAGCAGCAATCCCCTTGCTCAAATTCTGCGTGCGTTGGATCAGCCACTGGATGTCTTGACCTACAAGGATTGGGATGTCTTGTTTCCAGAAGGACATCTCCGTGTTGGTGTTGGAGGAAATGGCTTCGAACGCGTGGTGGAAAGGCTGCGTGGACCTGGGGCTGTGGCTGAGTGGCAGCGTTTCACCGCCGTGTTGCAGCCGATTGCAGCAGCAGCAGATGCCTTGCCATTGCTGGCGTTACCGGCATCTGTGGATGGAATTGGTTCTCTGTTGAGCCGTAGTGGACGACTGGTTCAGCATTTGCCAGCCATCCGCCATCTCAGTGGTGCGTTCGGGCCTCTAGTTGATCGTCATCTTCAGGACCCATTTCTTCGCCACTGGGTTGATTTGCTCTGTTTTTTGATCAGCGGTATGCCGATGGCTGACACCAACGCAGCCGCGATGGCCACTTTGTTTGGTGAATGGTTTGACCCTGAATCGTGTCTTGATTTTCCGCGCGGAGGCAGTGCGGCCGTCGTGAACGCACTCGTGCGCGGCATGGAGTCATACGGAGGCCGCTTGCGGCTTGGTGCAACAGTGACCCGGCTGCTTCTCGACGGTGATCGTGTCATCGGCGTCGAGCTCAGCAATGGTGAGACGCTTCACGCCGATGTTGTGGTGAGCAACGCGGATGCCTGGGGTACGGCGGCTTTGTTGCCTGAGATGGCTGCAAAGGCTTGGCGTCAGGAACGGCTGTCCACTCCTGGTTGTCATTCTTTTTTGCATCTTCATCTCGGATTTGATGCGAACGGTCTTGAGGATCTGCCGATCCATACCGTTTGGGTTGGTGACTGGGAACGGGGCATTGATTCTGAGCGCAATGCCGTGGTGGTGTCGATTCCAACTGTGCTCGATCCAACGATGGCGCCTGAGGGCCATCACGTGCTTCATGCCTATACCCCGGCCAATGAACCCTGGTCAATGTGGGCTGGTCTTCAGAGGGGAACGCCGGCTTATCAGGAGAAACGTGGACAACGCTGTCAGGTGTTTTGGGATGTGTTGGAGCAACGGATTCCCGATCTCCGCGGTCGTTGCAAAGTGGTGATGGAGGGAACTCCTCTTACCCACCGTCATTACCTATCCACGCATCAAGGCAGCTATGGCCCTGCGTTGTCGGCATCGAAAGGGCTGTTCCCTGGGGTGACCACTCCTCTTGAGGGGTTTTTGCAGTGTGGTGCGAGTTGTTTCCCAGGGATTGGTATTCCACCCGTGGCTGCAAGTGGTGCGATGGCAGCCCACGCCATTACCGGTCGCAGGGCCCAGCGGGACTTGCTTCGCGCGCTCGACCTGTAAGCGCAGGTTCTGATTGACAATTCAAAACTCTCAGCTTCTCAGCAATGAAAAATGACTTGAAAGAGAGGAGAATTTGATGTGTTATTTGTAAGGTTTAAATCAGAATCAAATTTAAATAATGAGCTTGATTTTGTTGATTGTTGAGCCAATCTCTACGGGTTTGTGTTGATGTGATTTCGTTTTGAGCTGGGGCTGGAAGGCTGAGCTTCCTCTCAAGATTTTTGATTGTCTTGTGGATCATGTCTTGATCATGAGTCGATGCTTTTGCGCGCGACAACTGCGAAAAATGGGTCGCCTTTGCCTCCTACCAGTCCCATCAACCCAGAGGCTTTTGTTTCTTCCGCAAACACCCGTACGTCAGACCATCCATTGGCTTGCAGCACCGTGCCGACGTAGTCGAGATGCTGCGTGTCGTCGTTATCGGTCCAAACCTGCGGAGCCTTCGTGAAAAACATCCGATTCGAAAATGCAACGATGGCTGTGCCATTGGGTCTCGTGACCCGGAGCATCTCCGACGCGACATTTTCTGGTTGTGTCCAGTATTGCCAAGCAGCAACAGCAAGACAGGCGTCAACGGATGCATCCTTTAAAGGGATTGTGGGATCCAGGTTCATGTCTTGGACGTAGTGACTGTCGAGCCTTGTGTTGGCTGCGAGTTCCGCTTCATTCATGCCATGGCCAATCACTCGCTCGTAATGGATCTCTTCTGGCAGGTGACTCACCCAAGACGAACCCAGGTCAAGGACAACAGCTCCAGACGGAATATGTTCTTTGTAAAAGCCCGTTAGACGTGTCCTGAAGCTTTCATCTAAGTGCTGGACGAAGCGTGGTTCTGAATAAAAGATTCGATCAGGCTCGCGGTCGAGCTTGTATCGCTGATCCTCAGTAAGAATTTGAACTGCCATACCTTTATTTTGGCGCGTTTGTTGGCTGCCCTGCGAGTCAGACCTCACTCCTCTGGTGGCAGCTGTTGCCAACCGCTGGTCCAAATCTCTTGGTTTCGGAGTTCGTTCCAGTTGATGCGCAGTCGCACGTTTGAATCAAGAACTGCTTCTAGTTCCACCCATCGTGAATGCCCTTTCCCGCCCTGAAGGATGAGGCGAAAATGTCGGTAGCCCTCCTGGGGCAAAACGCTTGTCCAACATTTAGCAACGGTCCAGCTCATGGTTATGGTGTGGAGATCTTCTTTGAAACGTTGGGACTATGGCATGTTATTCGTTGTATTTCAGTGGTGTTATTATTGAAACTGCTTGGATTCGCTTTAGCGTAAAGTGTTGGATTTACTGCGAAGGTGATTGGTCTTGTGATGCTTGTCAGGCCACAAGGCTATGAGCATTCTGCTTGTATTTAGAATCAGCTCAATTGAGTGAATTTAGTCTTCGACAATTTAATGCAGAAGGAGCTGCTCGAATGATTGTATTTTATGAATTTATTTTGAACAGATTGGCTAGAAAGTTTGGCTTCTCGTCTTATCGGTTTTGATAGCTTTTGTATTTGCCGGAATTGTTGTCACTATGATTTCGATCTGTCTTGGCCATGGGCTTTGTTAAGGCTTTTTTATTCGTTTCTGTTGATCCATCTTGGGTCTTTGGCTAATGGTTGTTGTGATGTATTGTCTTGCTCTGTTTAATTCTGAACAGTTAACGTATTGATCCCGGTGGCTTTTACCCATGCAGCAATGGCTTCTAGGTTGTTGCGATTAGGAATGCAAAGACATCCACTTCCTGGATTGCAATGGTGTATGCCGAGTCCACTTCGGTCTGTTTTGAATTGTGGCTGCAAATTCAACCAGATGTCTGTTCCCCATGGCTCTGGCTGCCCCAGCAAATAGTCTCCGATTGGCAGAGCTGCTCCATTTCCTGGGCTCCAACGCCGGTCGGCGGTGGGATTGGTGTTGTATCCGCTGATGGCAGGCCATAGGGCAAGGCGTTTGCTCCCTTTAAATAATTCGACCACCCATTGGCTGTTGCTCATTGTGTCGGTGCTGCGAAGACGCCTGGCTTTGAGTGAAAAATCGTCGTGATTTCCCTGAAGGAGGTCAGCATTTGGACCGGTTTGGCCAGGATCAATTATTTTTGACTGTTGTGCATGGCGTTGTTTGATGTTGTCTGCGCTATTGGACTGCCTTGCAGAATTTCCCGGCTCACAGCTCATGATCAATAGCAAAGGTGCTGCCAAAAACAGTCTTTGAATGATGCGAAGCATTGCTTGAAAATGCATGGATTTTCTGTTGGTTTCTCTGCGCTTTGGTATGAAAATAATCGTGTTTTGCCAAGGTTTTAAGTTTTGTTGGTCAGTTGATTTAGCCTTCTAGGCTTAAATTAATCATACCTTGTCTTTTTAGGCTATTGGGATTCAGCCTTTTGTGCATCGGTTGTTTTGCTCTGAGTGATTTCTCTTCCTGCATTAGCTGTTTTGGCTCGTCATATTGAACGCTCTCTTGCTATCGAAAGGCTTTCTGTTGATGCCCATTTTGGCTATGAACCAGAGGTCATGCTACCAATGAGTGGTGATCTTTTTTGACTGATATGAAGCGTTTGGTTTGTTTTGGTGTCGCTGTATCTGGGGTGGCTACTATTTTATCACTACAATTATTGTTGGGGCCTGAAAGAGTCTCTGCGAAGACCATCGCTCGTGCTCAAGGCGTGTGCCGATTGATGAGTGGTGGTATTGCCACATTTCAGGGTCATTGCGTCAGTCAACAAAAGGTGAATGCTGGCAGCACCGTGTTGGTGATCAAGCTTGATAATGGCGCCGTCTATCGCTTTCGCGGACCTTCCAAGGAGGCGCTGCAAATTGAAACGTCTTCTGGATTACACAACGCGCAATTTCGTGATCGCCGAAACAGTAGTGTTTTTTCATGGAAGGATGGAGGTCAAGCGCAGCGTCTTGCTGTTCGTTTAGAAACTGCGCACGATCCGAGTCCTAGCTATGACAATTCTTCCTCGACGAGTACGGGGGCTGCAATCGGAGCGTTTGCAGGAGCTTTGATCGGTAGTTTGATTCAAGGTCACTCTGGCCATGGCGGTGGAAATCAGCGCCAGCATGCAGAGTCCACATGTCTTCGCGCGGTCTCGAATCAGGTTGGGCGAAGGCGTGATTCGCTTCAGATCGTTGGGACTGAACCCTATAAGGGGGGCTTTGCGGTTCGCGTCAATGTTCCTCGTGCCAAGGCCCCCTGGCTTTGCCGTGTGAATGGAGAAGGTCATGTGGTGCAAATTCAGCACACCCATCCCAATGGTTTCCTTTGATCCTGATTTGTGTCTTTGTATCGAGGTGAACGCCGATTCTCTTGACCGATCACTATGTTTGTGCAGTAGCAACCGCTACCCATTGCATCGTTCACCTCGTTTTTGCGAGGCGCAGATCGGCCCAAGCCAAGGAACGGGGACTTGGGTTTTCTCGGAGAACATCATGACTACCCTTCACTACAGAGGTCAGGCCTACGAAACCCGTAAGCCCTCGAACGTTAAAGCTTGCGTTGAATTGACTTACCGCCATGAGCACTACAACACGTGCCGTGAACTTGTCAGGGCTGAAATGCAAGAACATCCCTCATTGACCTATCGAGGCGTTGTTTACTCCAAATAAGTTACGCTCGATTGATTTGAGTGTCTAATTTCTTTGATTCTTTTGCCGATAGCCTTTGGTTATCGGTTTTTTTTGTTCACTTTGAGTACGATCGAGTGATCATTGATTAGTTGTCCCAGATGCTTTTGCAGTTGGCTTTTTTGTATTGTTCTTTAGCTGCTCTGTAGTTTTTTGTTTGTTCGGAGAGATCATTGCTTGCTTGCTTGATCAGAGCTTCGTCTTTTTTGCTCGAGATGACATATCGATTGATGCTCATTTTTGCTCCCAAATTATTCATGACCCGTGTCAGTAGCTCACACTCTGTCATCGCTTGGCTTTGCTGTGGATGAATGCTGGAAATCAATAGCAAGGCAATGGTTGTTAAGGATTTCATTGGCTGATCAGTTTCCCTCCTGAATGATGCATTTTTGATCACAACTCATCTTAGTTCTCGTTTACGGTTAACCCATGGATTCTGGGGTTCTACCAGGAGATTTGAATGAGTAACAGGACGATTGCGATTACCGGGGCCTCTGGAAAAACAGGATCTCGTGTTGCTGAAGAGTTGATGGCTTCTGGAGATCGTCCGCGTTTGTTGGTCCGGTCTTCTTCTGTGATTCCCGACACCCTCATGAATGCTGAGCAAGTTCGACTCAGCTTGCAAGATCCAACTGCTTTGGATTCAGCCTTAAAAGGGGTTGATGCCTTAGTGATTGCAACGGGTGCGAGGCCTTCGATTGACTTGTTAGGTCCGATGCGGGTTGACGCATTGGGCGTGCGTTCTCAGGTGGAAAGCTGTCTGAGAGTTGGTGTATCCAGGGTGATTCTCGTGAGTTCTCTTTGTGCAGGACGCTGGCGTCACCCCCTGAACTTGTTTGGTTTGATTCTTGTTTGGAAACGAATTGGAGAGCAAGCTCTTGAGAATAGCGGCCTTGATTGGACCGTCATTAGGCCAGGTGGTCTTAGTGAAAGAGAGGAAGCACTTAACGAAGAGGGTGTGTACTGGTCAGGTCCCGATCAGCAGGAAAATGATTCCATCCCAAGACGTCTGGTCGCTCGTTGTTGCTTGGAGGCATTGAATACTCCGGCCTCGATCGGAAGGATTCTTGAAGTAACAAGCGATGCATCTCGACCAATCATCTCTCTTTCCGAAGCGTTATTGAGTATTGATTCCACGAGATGATGCGTCGCTACTCATCTTTTCAATCGCTCTTAATTGTTTCAGTCGCTTGCGTGGCAATCAAGCTCAAACAATACTTTTGCTGTTGATAAATTCATGGATACCAAGCTTGCCTAGCTCTCTTCCATAACCACTGTCTTTGATCCCGCCAAAGGGAACCCGAGGATCACTTCGTACAAAATCATTGATAGCGACGCATCCTGCCTCAATCTCTTCGATGGCGATCCGCTGGGCATTGGCGGTGTTCGCAGAAAAAATGGCAGCCCCCAACCCAAAGCGCGTTTCTGAGGCCAGTTCAACCGCATGCTCGTCATGGTCTGCACGCACAAGGCTCAGCACAGGGCCGAAAATTTCATCGTCAAATGCAGGCATTCCAGGTTTGACGTTCTCAAGGATGGTGATGGGATACCACCAGCCTTGTTGTTCTGGGACAACGCCACCTTTGAGAAGTTTTGCCCCCTGTTCAATACTTTTTTCAACCTGCTGATGAACTTGTTGCCGTAGATCTAACCGTGCCAATGGTCCGATATTGAATGCAGGATTCATGGGGTCCCCCAAGACATAGGAGTGCAATTTTTCTTGCAGAAGTTTCAAGAATTGATCGTAAATATCATTGACAATAATTAATCGTTTTGCTGCAATACAAACTTGTCCGGAGCAAAGCATCCGACTTGCTGCGCAACGCTCTGCTGCTAAATCAAGATCTGCATCGTGAAGGACTAGGTAGGGGTCTTGTCCACCTAGTTCTAAAACACATTTTTTTAGATTGGCACCTGCAATCGATGCCACAGCTCGACCGGCTTCTTCGCTCCCTGTCAGGGTGACAGCGCGCACTTTTGGATGGGAAATCACGAGTTCTGCATCCGTTGATCGTATAGGCAGATTCGTGAACACGCCTTGAGGGATGTCGCAGCTGTCAAAGATGTTTTGAATAGCCTTGCTACATCCCGGCACATTGGATGCACCTTTCAGAAGGAGCGTATTTCCTGCCATTAAGGCTGGTGCAATCGCCCTGAATGCTTGCCATAGAGGGAAATTCCAAGGCATCACTGCAAATAGAATTCCAAGCGGTTGTGCCGTTACTATTGCAGTCTTGTGATCAAGTTTGATCGTTTCATCAGATAGGTGCTGTTGACCATTTGTTGCAAAATAGTCGCAGACCCAGGCACACTTTTCCACTTCTGCAAATGATTGCTGAATGGGTTTTCCCATTTCTTGGGTGATGCATTCCGCCAAGGCAACGTTGTTGGCTTTCAAGGCCTGTGAGGCCTGAGTGAGTGCTGTTGACCTGACGGAAAAAGCAGAGTGTTTCCATTGTTGGAATCCAGAATGCGCCAGCTCTATCGCTTGCACGATCTCCTCTTGATGCATGCATGGATATGTGGCAATGATTGCTCCAGTGGCAGGATTAATTGCTTCAAGTCCTTTTGCTTCTGTCATCTTTCTCTGGTGAGGACACTTTGCCAATTATGGCTTGTTATCTCAGTTTTAACTGATTTATGTCCAACGAACAGGATCTTTGGAAAAATGGTGAAGGCATGAATCGGATTCATTTCCAAGTAAGTCTCTGCTAATCGTTAGACAGATTGCATTCAGAGGCAATGCAAATGTGCTTCCATCTTCGTCAAATGGCCCCTCAACGTAGGCACCAATGCGTTCTGCCATTAAAAAGCCTAGGAACAGCAAGATCCCTGTGATGCTTCCCACAAAGGATGTGCCATCCATTTTGAAGTTTAATAAAAGCTGAAAACCGAAGATCCAGCTGAGCATCCGGACAAATACGTCGTAGCTTGCAGGCAATGGTGTGTTTCTAATTCTCTCGAGACCACCAATGGCATCTACGGTGGCACTAGCAATGTCCATTAATTGTTCTCTTCCACGGGCATCAATTTTATTGTTCTCATGTAATTCGCGAACAGCAATTGCCCTGGCCTCTCCTAGTTGTCTGAGAGTTGTGGTTGTTTTCATTCCTAGGTTTTCAAGGAGGTAGTCTTGGAAACGTCTTAGATCGTGATGGTAAAAATTCCTTAACTGAAAGTTAAGCTGCCAAACCATTGCAACTTGATAACGAACTAGATTTCGTCCGTGAGTACTCATTAACTCTTCTTCTGGAAGAAGGCTTGTCAGGGTGTCTGTCCAGTTGCGGCTTTGGTTAACGATTGCACCCCATAATTGTCGTGCTTCCCACCAGCGGCCAATCGCCTGAGTATTTCTAAAACCTATAAAGATTGAGACGGTGATTCCCATAATTGAAACTAAACTGCCGCTTTGTTTCCAATTTGTAGCTACTGTTTCGGTCAAGATCAGAGTGCCAATTACGGCTAACAACAAGAGGTCGTAGCGCATACGCCATAGCAACAGCAACAGCACAACGAAGTAGTCCCGACGCGCTGTGCGCGGTGGATCGCCGTAGGGACCAGACTTAATGGGCATGGCGTTTTTGAAGATTCGCTTTGACATCGTTCTGCGACCTTGGCGCTTCACAAACATGACCTTATTGGCTGATTCTCAGCACCTCGACGTCGATCTTGCTGTGATCGGAGCTGGTCTTGGCGGTACTGGTCTTGCTGCTTCGCTTCGCCAACGCGGTTTTGACGGCACAATCTTGCTACTAGAGGCTGGTCGAGGTCCGGGTGGTCGTGCGTCGACCAGGCGTCGACGGGATGACGTGATCTGGCGGCTTGACCATGGAGCACCTTGTTTCAGCTTCAGTCAACAACCGCAGGGTCCTCTTGCTGAACTGTGGAATCCTCTTCTGGATCAAGGGATTGTCCAGCCCGATCTAGGACTTGTGGTTGGGTTGAGTGAGACGGGTTGTCTTGTTGACCCACCAGAGCATCCACTGCTTCAGGGGCCGCGTTTTCGTGGCGTGCCAACCATGGCATCCGTGCCCGAAGCTTTCATGCGGGCTGCAGGTTCCAAAACGCAAGGGGCATTTGGAGAACGAATCAGTCGCTTGCGCAGAGAGAGCGGATGGTGGTGTTTCTCAGGTCAGCGTCGGGCGCGCTCTTTGGTGGTCACAGGCAATCTTCTCGCCCATCCCCGGTCTCTAGCGATGTTGGGTTGGCCCGATGTTCCGTTGCGTTCGGCTGTTCCTCTGACGGTCGATCCCTTATTGGACGCCGCACTCGCGCAAATATCTGAGATGGATGCATCGGTGCGCTGGAATTTGATGCTCGAATTTCCTCGCTGTACCGACCATCTCCCGAGACAAATTTGGTTGACCACTGATGCCCAAGAAAGGTTTGGCATCGAACGGATGGTCCTCCATCGTCAACACGATCAAAGGCTGGGTTTAGTCGTCCACGGAATCGACGACGGATCCCCGATCACGCCAGCTAGCCAGCCAGGTTTGTTGTTGGAACAGGAATCACGTCAGCGTAAGGCTCTGACTGAATTATTGCGGCCTTGGCCCGAGTTGGCTCAGGCACTCCCTCTGGCCCGTTCCTTGGGGGTGATGCGCTGGGGAGCGTCTCAGCCTCTCGATCACCCCCTCCCCAAGTCCCTTCAATGGTGCGATCCCAGCTCGGTTGGCTTTTGTGGAGATTGGATCGCTGGCCCAGGCTTTGGCATGGCGGAAGGCGCTCTGCAAAGTGCTGTTGATTTAGCCGCTCAACTGGTCTGACAGAAGACTGATCCCAATCAAGATGCTCTGCTCAAGCATTGATCACAACAATTTCAGAATGGATTAGCAGCTCTGGTGTGCGTTCCATTGATGCGTCAAGACAGTGCAAAGCGGATGACGCATGCGCCTGAGTTATCGCCTAGTCAGCACGATGCCAGCGTTCATGACGACGCCCCCTGTCTGTGTTCGAGGTGCACGGATCGACGTGATCTCATGACATTGAACACCACATGATTTCAATTACT
>MDSV01089453.1_pt1 | contig 11022 bp, 10 predicted proteins | sample 810851 | NCBI WGS metagenome assembly MDSV01 (sample SAMN05326640, study PRJNA326480) | marine metagenome | isolation source: seawater | place: Atlantic Ocean: North East | collected 2012 | reverse complement strand
ATTATTTAAAGATGAAAATTCCAATATATCAAGTTGACGCTTTTACCTCTGAAGTGTTTAAAGGAAATCCTGCAGCTGTATGTCCTCTTAAAGAATGGCTGCCTAATAAAATTATGCAACAAATAGCAAAAGAAAACAATTTGTCAGAAACTGCTTTTTTTATTAATAAAAAAAATACATTTGATATCCGTTGGTTTACTCCTGTTTCTGAACTAGATTTAGCAGGACACCCTACTCTTGCAACGGCACATGTTATTATAAAAGAATTAAATTCTAAACTTGATAAAATTATTTTTAATACAAAAATTGGAGATAAATTAATTGTTACTAAAGAAAAAAATTTATTTATAATGAATTTTCCTTCTAGACCACCAGAAATAGACAAAAATATTGAGTTAGTTTCAGAAGCACTTAGAAAAAGACCTTTGGCACTTTTTAGTCATAGAGATGCTGTAGCAATTTTTGAAAATGAAGAAGATATAAAAAATATAAAGCCTAACATGGAAAAATTAGAAAAACTCGATTACGCAGCAGTAATTATTACTGCAGCCGGAAGAGATGTAGATTTTGTATCAAGAAATTTTGCACCAAAATTAGGAATACCTGAAGACCCTGTAACAGGATCAGCGCACTGTGAATTAATTCCTTATTGGTCAAAAATCCTCAATAAAAAAGAGTTATTAGCACATCAAATTTCAGAAAGAGGAGGAAAACTTTATTGTACTCATAAAAAGGATAGAGTTACAATAGGAGGTGAGGCAATTACTTTTTTAAGAGGTGAAATAGAAATATAAATTAATAGGATTAAAGAGTGAAATATCTTCTAAACAAAAATGGTTTTCTAGGAATTGATAATAAATTTAATTTCAAAGAAAAAGTAGTGGTAATTCCATTCGGACTTGAAAAAACTGTCAGTTATGGAGGTGGTACCAAAAATGGACCTAAAGAAATTATTAAAGCTTCACATCAAGTAGAGCTTTATGATGAAGAATTAAATTGTGAACCTTACAAAAAAATAGGTATCAAAACTTTAAAACCATTTAAAATTGATAAAAATATTAAAAAAGCGCTTAATAAAATCTCTAAAATAAACCAAGAAATTTTAAAAAAAAAACTTTTTCCAATGACTTTTGGTGGAGAACACTCAATTACTCCAGGATGTATTGATCCATTTGCAAAAAAATATAAAAATATTTGTCTTTTACATTTTGATGCACATGCAGATTTGCGTGAAAGTTATAATGGAGAAAAGTTTTCACATGCTTCGGCTATTAAAAGATGCTTAGATTATCCCAATGTTTCAGTAATTTCTTTTGGTATAAGAAATATTTCTAAAAGTGAAATTACTTTCCTAAAAAAAAATTCTTCTAGAATTAATATATTTTGGGCAAAAGATAAAAATAAATGGAATCTTAAAAAGTTTAAAAAGTTAATAAAAAATAAAATAGTTTATTTAACTTTTGATGTTGATGGATTAGACTCAAGCATAATGCCGGCTACAGGAACTCCCGAACCTGGTGGTTTATTGTGGGATGAAACTTTAAATATTATAAAAATTGCTACAAAAAATTCTAACATTGTTGGAGCTGATATTAATGAATTGTCACCTATAAAAGGGTTTAATTCATACAATTTTCTTGTTGCAAAACTAGCATATAAAATTTTATCTTATAAATTTTTATATTAAGCTTTAACAAGTTTAATAGTTCCCAATAGCAATCTAAACGGTATTAACATTATCAAAGCCACAAATATCTTAACTGCTAAATCACCTAAAGATAATGTAAACCATGGTATTCCAGTTGAATAAAAAGATATTGAAAAAAACAAAAAAGTATCGACTGTAGAGCCAATAAATGAAGAAGCAAGAGGAGCTATAAACCATTTTTTTTTTCTTAATTTATCAAAAATTTGGACATCAAGTAATTGTGCCACAATAAAAGCTGTACCAGAACCTATTGCAATTCTTATTGAAATTAAATCTGAAAAATTTGTTGAAAAAAAAATTGTAAAAAAAATTCCTATTAAAAAACCAATATAAACTATTTTTCTTGCAACTATTTTTCCATAAGTTCTATTTGCTAAATCTGTTATCAAAAAAGCTATAGGATAACTAAATGCACCATAGGTTAATATTTCTTGTAAGTTATAGTACTTAATAGGAAATTGTACCAAATAATTTGAAACTAGAACAATAACTCCCATTAAAAACGAGAGAACTAAAAAAAACTTATTCATTAAGCTGATTTAGCTAATAAAATTTTTTTAATTTTTTTTAATCTTGGCGATAAGTTTTTATTCTTCACAACTTTTAAAAATTGATCAAAACTACCTCTTTTATCAACTGATCTCACTGCTGCATTAGATACTGTAAGTCTCAAATTTCTTTTCAATATTTCACTTGTAAATTTGACTTTTTTCAAATTAGGTAAAAACCTTCTTTTAGATTTATTGTTAGCATGACTAACTTTGTGACCTTTCAGAGGAATTTTTCCAGTTAATTCGCATTTCTTTGACATAATATTTTAGAGTATATAGAATGTGATAATGATAACGTCAAGTTTAATGCAATAATTAATCAGATTTTCTACCGATAATTTCCCTGAAATTCGTAACTCCATCTTTTATCAATAATTCTTTAAGCTCTTTTTTAATTATACCAACAATATTTGGGCCTTGATAAACCATACCCGTATATAGTTGAACATAACTAGCTCCTGATAAAAACTTATTATATGCACTCTCTCCTGAATCAACTCCACCTACTCCAATAATAAAAATTTTATCTTTTAAAATATTATAAAATTTACTTATTAATTTATTAGATGAATCTTCAAGAGGTTTTCCTGATAACCCACCTTTTTGATGTTTTAATATATTTTGTAAGTTTTCCCTACTTCCTTCTGTAGTATTTGATATAATTATTGAATTAATTTTATATTTTAAAAATAATCTACTTAAAGGTTCAATCTGTTCCTCTAAAATATCAGGAGAAATTTTTACAACAATTGGAACCTTAGATTTTAACTTCTTTTTTTCATTTTCAATAGAATTCATTAATTCCTCAAACTTTATATCTTCATGAAAATTTCTTAAATTTTCTGTATTTGGTGATGATATATTTATTGTAATATAGTCAGCTATATCGTGAAATAATCTTAGTCCAATTAAATAATCATTTAATCGATTTTTAGTATCCTTATTTGGTCCTATATTAATCCCCAATAGTCCTTTAGGTAAATTAGAACGAATTCTTATATTAACATTTTCTGCACCCACGTTATTAAAGCCTAATCTATTAATAAGTGCTTGATCTTCTTCCAAACGAAATACTCTTGGTTTCGGATTTCCATACTGTTCAATTGGTGTAATTGTGCCAACTTCAACAAATCCAAAACCAAGTTTAAATAGAGAATTATAAACTTCTGCATTTTTATCAAAACCAGCCGCTAAACCAATAGGATTATCTAATTTTTTTCCAAATAAAGTAGTTTCAAAAATTGGATTATTTTTATCTTCATTAAATATATTATTCACTAGATTTAGTTTTAAAGATTTAATGGCTAAATTATGTGCTATTTCAGGGTCAATTTTAAAAATTAAAGATCTTAATTTAGAGAACATTATTTTATTTTTTCTTTTATCAAATTTTTTGTTTCTTTAACTCCAAAAAAACTTATAAAAAAACCCATTCTTGGACCATTTTCATCACCAAAAACAACCTCATAAATTAATTTAAACCATTCCCTTAAATTTTCAGTATAACCATTCTCTTTACCAGTTGAATAAATTAAAGTTTGAATTTCTTCAGGAGTCATATTGTCATTACAATTATCTAATATCGCAATTAAAGCATTAAGCGCGCTCTTCTCTTTACTATTTGGTTTTTTATAATTTTTTTTTAGTTTAATTACATCTTTAAAGTATTTTATTGCATAACCTACTAATTTATCAAAAATGGGATAATTTTTTTCATCAATATTTTTTTTATACTTTTTTACAAATTTCCAAAGAAGTTCTTTACTATCAGCATTACTGGTCTCTACAAGGTTAAGTAACATTGAAAATGTCATTATAATTTCTTCTTTAGGTATTTTACCATTATGAACATGCCATACAGGATTCATCAATAATTGTAATTCATTTTGAGTTTTGCTTTTTTGAATTAAATCAAGATATTCATCAACTGCTTTAGAAACAATTTCATTATAAAGTTTTTTTGCTCTTTTAGGATTTTGGTACATATATAAAGATAAACTTTGAGGTGATGCATATTCTAACCATTGATCAATAGTAATTCCATTACCTTTAGACTTGGAAATTTTTTCTCCTTTTTCATCTAAAAAAAGTTCATACGCAAAACCTGATGGTTTATTTTTTCCTAATAATTTAATTATTTTTGAAGATAAAATTGCACTCTCAATTAAATCTTTTCCATACATTTCAAAATCAACATCTAAAGCAAACCATCTCATGGCCCAATCTACTTTCCATTGTAACTTACAATTTCCATCTAAAATGCTTGTCTCTAATTTTTTTCCATTATTATCAAATATTATTTTAGATTTTTCTTTATTAATTTCTATTAAAGGTACCTCTAACACAACGCCTGTCTCTGGACAGATTGGAAGAAATGGACAATATGTTTTTTGTCTCTCTTTTCCCAAAGTAGGAATAATTATATCCATTATACCTTGATAATTTTCAAAAATTCTTTCTATAGCAGAATTAAAAAAACCAGAATTATAAAGTGCAGTTGAACTTTTAAAGTTATATTTAAATTTAAACTTATCCAAAAAAATTTTTAACATCTCGTTATTATGTTCTCCAAAACTATTAAATTTATTAAAAGGGTCTGGAACCTTAGTTAATGGTTTGTGTAAGTTTTTTTCTAAAATTTCTTTATTAGGAACATTGTCTGGTATTTTTCTTAAACCATCTAAGTCATCTGAAAAAGTTATAATTTCTTTTGGTAAATCTGTAAGATAATTTAATGCATTAACCATCATTGAAGTTCTAGCCACTTCTCCAAAGGTACCTATATGTGGTAAGCCACTTGGTCCATACCCTGTTTGCAAAACAATCTTCCCTTTTTTCTCTATTGAAGATTTTCTTTCGCGCAAAAGTTTTTTTGCCTCTACGAATGGCCACGAATTAGTTTTGTCTAAATTAATTTTTTCAATCACAAGCTATAATATCAAAATATCCTATATTTGGCCTTTTTATTAATTCTTATAGAGTTGAAATTTATTTACCATAAAATAATGTTCTTTCAAAATGACCAATTATAAAACTGTTTTTTTTACTTTAGGAATCTTACAAATCATACTTGGTATATCTATGATGTTGCCTATTATTACTCAGATTCTATTTAATGAGCTTGATTCTTCATTTGTTAGTGCGTCTATAATTACTATAATTTTTGGAATATTATTCTTTTTATCTAATTTAGATCAAAATAAAAAAATAAATTTACATCAAGCTTTTTTATTAACTGCATTATCTTGGATAAGTGTAGCAATATTTGGATCACTACCATTTATTTTTTCAGACCTTAACTTAACTATTACAGATTCTTTTTTTGAAAGTATGTCGGGTATTACAACAACTGGATCAACAATTATAACTGATTTAAATTCAACACCTAAAGCGATACTTCTTTGGAGGGCTATACTTCAATGGTTAGGAGGTATTGGAATTATAGTTATGGCAATTACATTAATGCCAATAATGAATGTAGGAGGAATGCAATTATTTAAAGTTTCAAGTAATGATAGTTCAGAAAAAATTTTACCTAAAACCAAAGAGATATCTATAAGATTAATAATAATATATTTAGTTTTAACTTTTTTTTGTGCTTTATTTTATAAAATTTTTGGTATGAACTTTTTTGATAGTTTAACTCATTCTATGACTACCATAGCTACTGGAGGATTTTCTAATTATAATAATTCAATTGGATATTTCGATAGTATTAGTATTGAAATAACTTCAATGATTTTTATAATTTTAGGAAGTTTGCCTTTTATTGCGTATATAAAATTTTTAAGTGGGAAAAAAAATATTTTTTTTTCTGACACTCAGATAGTATCTTTTTTTAAAATAGTTTTTTTTTCAATATTAATTCTATTTTTATATTTAATTATTTTTAATAAAAGTTTTTTAGAAGTTGGTTTAAGATCAATTTCTTTTAATGTAATATCGATTCTTACTGGAACTGGTTATGTAACTCAAAATTTTGATGATTGGGGAAATTTTCCTCTAATATATTTTTTAATTTTGATGTTTATTGGTGGATGTGCTGGATCAACAACATGTGGAATTAAAATATTTAGAGTTCAAATACTTTATTTATTTTTAAAAAATCAATTAAAAAAAATTATTTATCCACGGGGAATATTTATATTAAAATATGACAATAATAATGTGAATGAAAAATTTATGGCTTCTATAATTTCATTTATATATCTATATATAATTATTTTTTTTGTAATTTCTGCTTTATTGTCTTTAAGTGGTCTAGATTTTACGACCTCAATATCTGGTGCCGCAACATCAATATCTAATGTAGGGCCAGGTTTAGGCCAATTAATAGGGCCAAATGGTAATTTTTCACAATTACCCGACTTTTCTAAATGGGTATTAAGCTTAGGAATGATCTTGGGAAGATTAGAATTATTTGCTATACTAGTATTGTTCTTGCCTTCGTTTTGGCAAAAATAAATTATGATTAAAACAAACAGCTGGATAGATTCTTTTAAAGTTTATAAAGACATAAGGATGGTAAGAATATTGCTTTTGGGAGCAATAAGTGGTTTTCCATGGGTCTTGATAGCCAGTAGTTTAAGTCTTTGGTTAAAAGAAGAGGGTCTTAGTAGATCAACAATAGGTTGGGCTGGATTAATTTTCGGGGTATATGCTTTTAATTATTTGTGGGCACCAATAATTGATAGAATTCAAGTACCTTTTTTAACAAAAAAACTAGGCCATAGAAGAGGATGGATAGTTTTAATGCAACTAACTATTTTATGTAGCTTAGTAGTTTGGAGTTTTATAAACCCAACTCAAAACTTAGCTCTATTAATTACTGTGGGATTAATTATTGCAATTGCTTCTGCAACCCAGGACATAACCGTGGACGCATTAAGGATTGAACAAATAAATGCAAACGAAGGAAAATCTATGGCAGCAGGTGCTGCAATGGCGGTCGTTGGATGGTGGACAGGTTATAAGCTTGGCGGAGTAATAGCTTTATTTACAGCTGAATTTTTTGAAAATATGGGTATATCAGATTATTGGCAAGCTACTTTTTTAGTTTTAGGAGTTGTAATCATTTTAATGAATATAGGATTAATGTTTGTTCATGAACCAATCCAAAATGATAGACATGTAAAACAAAAAGAAACTGATAAAATGATTGAGAGTAAACTTGGATCAAACAATATTGTAACAAATTTTATTGCATATATTACAGGAACCATTGGTGGCCCAATAATAAGTTTCTTTAAAAAAAATGGATTTGCTATAGCAGCAGGTATATTAAGTTTTGTATTTTTGTTTAAAATTGGAGAAGCATTTCTTGGCAGAATGTCTATTGTCTTTTACAAAGAAATTGGATTTTCTAAAGGACAAATTGCTATTTATTCTAAAGGGCTAGGATGGATAACAACTGTAATTTTCACTCTTTTAGGAGGAATTATGGCTATGAGAGCAGGAACTATTAAAACAATGTTTTTTGCTGGAGGTTTAATGGCATTAACAAACTTGCTTTTTGCTATCTTAGCGTGGACTGGAAAATCTGAAATATTATTTGCAATTGCAGTAATAGCTGATGATATAACCGCTGCATTTGCAACAGTTGCTTTTGTAGCTTTTATATCATTATTAGTTGATAGAACTTATACAGCTACTCAATATGCGCTGCTTGCATCAATAGGTACTGCTGGAAGAACTACTTTAGCCTCTTCTTCAGGTGCTCTCGTAGATTGGTTAAATGGAGACTGGGGAACTTTCTTTGTATTAACTACAATTATGGTTATTCCTTCATTAATTTGTTTATGGCTAATTAGAAATAAAATAAAAATAGGTGCAAAATAATTTTTTTTGTAACAGACCATTTATAAACCTTTACGATCGTCCTTCATATAATTCTAGTGTTGTATCTCAGATTATTTATGGTGAAAAATTTAAAATTTTAAAAAAAGGAAAAAAATTTAATAAGATAAAAACTGAATATGATGACTACATAGGTTATATAAAAAAAATTAAATATTTAAATAATCTTCAATATACACATAAAATAAACGTTCTTAAATCTAGAATTTTTAAATATCCAAAAAATTTAAAAAAATTTAGATCTCATAAATTTTTACCGTATTCAAGTAAAATACAAATAATTAAAAAAAAAAATAACTTTATAATGTTTGAAAAAAATAAATGGTTATATTTTAAAGATATTGAAAGAATTAATAAAAAAGATAAAAATTTCAAAAAAATTTATAAATTATTTGTAAATTGTAAATATAAATGGGGAGGAAAAACATATAATGGTATCGACTGTTCTGCATTAATTCAAATATTTTATAAATTTAATAATAAATATTTTCCAAGAGATACAATTGACCAAATAAAATATAAAAAAGGTAGTATAAAAAAAAAATTGAGAGCTGGAGATATTATTTATTGGAAAGGACATGTTGCAATATGTATTAATACAAAAAAATTAATCCATGCTTATGGTCCAAAAAAAAAGTTTTAATAATGCCAATTAATAAAACTATAAAGTTAATTAAAAAAACTACGAATCTTGAAATTAAAAAAGTTTTTTCTATTTAAATTTATTCTCTACCAAAATCTGGCTTTGAAACATCTTGTTTTAATTGTATAATTTGTTTTCTAACTTTTTTTGAATTTATTAAAACTTTTCTTAATTTCTTATCTTCAAAATTTTTTATATTTTTTTTAAATTTTTTTAAATTTTTAATGAATAAATTAATGGTTTTAATCATATTCGATTTGTTGTTAAAAAAAATGTCTCTCCACATAATTTCATTTGATGCTGCTGTTCTTGAAAAATCTCTAAGACCTCCAGCACTATATTGAATTATATTTTTTTTCTTTTTTTTCTGAAATTCTTGTGCAGTTTTAATTAAATTATAAGCAATTAAATGTGGTAAATGACTAGTTATTGCAAATATTTTGTCATGTTCTTCTGGATCCATAAAAATTACTCTAGAACCTAACTTTTTCCAAAACTTAACTATTTTATTAACATTTTTTTTATTTTTATCTTTAGTAATAATGCACCATTTTTTTTTAAATAAATTCTTACTTCCAAATTCAGGACCACTTACTTCAGAGCCAGATATAGGATGGCTCAAAATCCAATTTAATGACTTATTTAATTTTTTATTTTTAAGTTCTAAAACGTATTGTTTTGTAGAACCAACATCAGTAATTACACTTTTTTTATTTAAAAATTTATTTAAGTAAGGAATTATTTTTTCATACTGACTCATTGGAGTACACAAAATTACTAGATCAATATCAGATAATCTTTCATTCAATGTTTTAAGAAATATTAATTTAGAACTTATTTTTTTAATTTGATTAATATTTTTTTTTGATTTTTCATAAATAAAAATTTTTTTTGCAATTTTTTTTGCTAAAGAGGCTCTAAGAATTGATGATCCAATCAATCCACAACCTATTATAAGAATATTTTTCATTATTTTTTAAATATTTTATTCAGAATTTTTATTAATTTAATATTTTCTTTACTATTTCCAATTGTTAATCTTAAAGCATTTTTAATTTTATAAGACTCCATGCTTCTTAAAATTATCCCATTATTTTCTAATTTTTTTCTTACAAAATCTGCAGAATATTTACAATTTTTAAAATCTAAAAGCAAAAAATTAGCGCTTACTTCGTTTGTTTTTATATTAAAATTATTTATTTTTTTTTTTATTTTATTAGCCCAAATTAAATTATGTTTTATTGAATTTTTAATAAAACTTTTATCCTTTAAAACTGTAATTGCTGCAATTTGTGCTGCAGAGTTTACATTAAAAGGTGGTCTAATTTTATTCATTGCGCTTATGATTTTTTTAGGTCCATATCCCCATCCAACTCTTAAAGCTGATAATCCATATATTTTTGAAAATGTTCTTAAAATTATTACATTTCTACTGTTTTTAAAAAGTTTTAAACCTGACTCGTAATTTTTATTTTTCATATATTCAACATAGGCATCATCAACAACTAACAAAATATTATCTCTAAGTTTTTTCCTTAAATTTAATATTTCTTTTTTTTCTAAAAATGTTCCAGTTGGATTATTTGGATTAGCTAAAAAAACTATCTTGGTTCTTTTGGATACTTTTTTAAGTATTTCTGAAACTAATATCTTATAATTTTTTTCTTTTGCATATAAAACTTTTGCACCTAAATTTTTTGCATATATTCTATACATCAAAAAACTAAATTTAGGCACAATTACTTCATCTTTAGCTTTTAAAAACAATTGACAAATAATTTGTATTATTTCATCAGATCCCGCACCACAAATAATTTTTTTTAAATTACACTTAAACTCTTTGGAAATACTTTCTCTTAAATTATTTGACTGACCATCTGGATATTTAGATAAATTTATATTTTTATTAATTTCTTTTTTTACGTTTGAACTAGTACCCAAAGCAGACTCATTGGCTGAAAGTTTTATAATATTGCTAATTTTAGATAACTTAGATTTCCCAGGTTCATATGATTTAAAGCTAATTTTTTTAAATTTTGGTAAAGTCATTTCTTAATTATTATACCTATCCTTATAATTAAATTAATCAATATTTATTGAAAATAATTAATAAAAATAAAAAAAATTGACATATTGATTTTCTTCTAGTACAAAAAAACTGCGCTGATTTAACTGAATTGCGAGCGCTTAAAAAAAACCGCTAAATAAGTTTTTTTCTCACAATTCACAACTTTGCGCATCATTATGAATATTAAAAATAAGGT
>MDSV01032796.1_pt1 | contig 11022 bp, 16 predicted proteins | sample 810851 | NCBI WGS metagenome assembly MDSV01 (sample SAMN05326640, study PRJNA326480) | marine metagenome | isolation source: seawater | place: Atlantic Ocean: North East | collected 2012 | reverse complement strand
TCTCTAAATCTGTGTTTGCAAACCATATCTCATGTTTCTTAAATATCATTTCTTGAATCTTTTCTTCCACCTTCGTAATCATCTCCACGAAGTCCGAGTTTAATTCGCTAAATAATAAATCTGTATACTTTTTTTTACCTGTTTTTATTATACCTTGTTTTGTTTTACATTTCGGTGTCTGTAGATAAAACTGATCATCATTATTATTAATTGTTAATTTTGAAAAATATGTACCACCTGGATTAGGAACTGGATGTGATAATTTAAAATTTGTTGTATCTAAACTCTCACCAACTTTATATATCGTCATATTCACATATATAGAAAAAATAAAGCTACTTTTTACTTAAATTAATTAGTATTAAATAATAAATTATTATTATTATATTATTTAATGAAAAATGGATTAATAGAAAAATGCTTAGAACTATTTCAAAAAGACGAAATCAAATCACAGATTAAAGATATATCTAAACCTATATGCGATAACTTTATGGATAATTTATTACCTCAAATTAACCTTTACCTTATTATATATTTAATTATATTACTTATTATTCTAATACTTAATTTTGGTATATTTATATTATTGTTAAAAGATAGAAAATATCTATAATTATTATATGAGTAATGAATTTACTAATATGATTAAAGAATGGGTAACTATTGATAATGAATTAAGAGAACTCAGTTTTAAAAGTAAATCTTTAAGAGAAAAAAGAAATAATGTCAATAACAATGTAATTAAATATATTGAAACTAATAATTTAGACAATGCTATAATAAAAATATCTGATGGAACTCTTAAATTTAATTATACTAATATTTCTCAACCTTTAACATTTAAATATATTAACGAATGCCTTAATGATATTATTAATGACAAAAATCAAGTAGAAGCAATTATTAATTACATTAAAAATAAAAGGAATGTTAAATCTATTATGGATATTAAAAGAAATTATAATTAATATAATATAATGGAATATTTCTCTAAAAATGAATTAACTAAATCCTATGATAATGGAAAACTTTATGTCGGCGGATATTCTGTAGAACTAGATGAACCTAACATTCAAACCTATAAAAACGATACTGACAGCATTATGGATATACTTAATTTAGGCTTGTCTATACCTTTAATATACTATACTAAATCTAATAGTAATAATAAGTCATACATTAAAAATACATATGATAATTCTGTTATTAATGAATCATTACACAATAAACTTATAGGCATACTAAATAGTAATTCTAAAACTAAAAAAAATAAAAAATATAATAAAAAAACTAGAAAACGTTATAACATCTCATAACCTTCAAACGTATCTTCATCTTCATTTGTGAACGATGAACTCATATTTTTATCAAACAGATCTTTTACTCTAGTTTCAAATTTTAGATTTTTACTATAATTCTCTATTTTTATATTTATTTGCTCAGCAAATTCAGGAGAATTTAATTTCTCATCTATTAATTGATTTATTCTTGCATTTAAGTTAGCATTTGTTGTACTGCTATTTGAATTAGTGCTATTTACATTATTTCTACTATACCCTTCTTTATAGCTTTTATCATAAAAAAGTGAAAAACCTACTAAAATAAAAAAACTTCCAAACATAATTAGCAAATTACCCATTATATAATAGCTTACACTTTTATCTATTATATAATTATTTATCTTCTTCTTCTTCTTCCAAAACGGCTACCTGTGAAATTATCTGTCGACGGGGCTGCTACGGCGTCTCCTTCAGAGGCTGCGCCGCCGCCGTCGAGTACTACGGCGCCGCTGGTGTCGTGGCGGTGTTCTTTTACTAAGTGGGCTCCTCCAGAGGCTGCTTCGGGGTCGCCTCCCTGACTAGCGCCGGGGATGTTGCCTTCACGGCGTCTCAATCCTCTACCCCTGAAACCTTGTCTGCGGTTTCCTCTAAACCCTTGCTTGCGGTTCCCTCTGAATCCTTGGACTGGCGCCGCGCGACTGGCACACGATGTCATTCCTTCATATGCTGCAACTCTTCCACCTTTGAAATCCTCGACACCATGGTCGTCTCCGCACTGACCTTCACTGAAACCTGTTCTATATTTACGATCTCCGGCGAAGCCGCCGCCGCCGCCGCCCGCGTCGTCGCCGCTGCCATCGCTCGAGCCGTCGCCGCCATTAGGGTCGTTGCCTTCGACGCCTTCAAACCCTTGACGACGACCACGACCACGACCACGACCAACACGACGCCCTCTTCCATTTCCTTCTTTGAAAATTGTGTTTCCTACACCAACAACGCCATTCGACGCCTTGTATGTTAATGTAATCATAACTAACACACCAAAAACAACCAAAAGTGGCTTAACATTGTTTTGTTTAATGTTCTTTCTTAGATTTTTTGCTTGGCCTCTAAATACTTTCATTATATAATAGAATTATAAAAATAATTTTATTAATTAAAGTGAATAATTATATCCATCTTATTATCTCTAAATAAATCTTCCTCTATAGATTTTATTCCTTTTCTATGCAAAATTAATTTATTATCTTTATTTAAACCTAAGTTGTCTAAATTATATTTTTTTTTACCTAAAATTATATCATTTTTTTCGGTTTCTTTGTCCATCAGTATATGTATATTATTACTTAAATCTATAATTATGTTACTACTTAATTCCGGAATACATTTTACTAAAATAAACTCATCTTTTATATCATAATAAATTTCATTATGCCACAAAGGTACTGATAACTTAACGCCTTTATAATTTAATATAAATACATTGCTATCTAATAAATCGTCTATATCTGGATTTAATATAATAGTAACCATATTTACTTTTTTTTCAATTACCTTAATTATTGACTCGTCTATGTTGAATAACTCTTTATACTCTTTGATAAATTCATATATTTTTGTCAAATTATTAATATCGCAATTGTCTATTAAATATGGAATAAACGATTTGTTAATTATTTTAAGTATTATTGTTGTATACTCAAAATCCTCTAAATTTTCCTTTAAAAACTCCTCTAATATATTACTATATCTTGTCTCTTTGGGATTACTTTTATTATTCATTAAATAATTGTACGCCTCATTAACCTCTAAAAATAATTCATTAGCATTATATAATTTACATTTATCTGGATGATATCTTAATGCCTGTATTCTATATTTTTTTTTTATCTCACTAATGTCTGCATCTTTATTTATATTAAGGATTCTACATGCTTTATCATAATTCATGTACAACAATTATTAAATAATAAAAGTAATTTTCTAAATGATAAATAGGTCTATAATTATTGTTATACAATTGGAAAAAATTAATAGTCTTTAAAAGTATATCTCCTATCTTTTCTTCCTTAAGAATGTTGTTTTTAATTAAATCTTTCAGTACATACCAAATTAAATCATTAATATCATTTTTATATATCAAAATATCATATAGAATTTCTCTAAATTCTGCATAATTTATATTATCGTAATTTTTTATAATATTTAAAAGTCTGTCATAAATACATATATATAAATTATCCAATTCTGAACAATCATTTTTTAAATAATTAATATTATTTGAACTGGTCTCCTTGCATTTTAAATATTTCTTAATTAAACTTTTACTATACATCGATATTGTTATTCTTAAACATTTATTTAAAATTATATAAGGAATGAATGATATCTCGGTTGTTAATATAATAAATCTTATATTCGAATTGTTCTGCATATAACTATAAAATATATCCAATAATTCGTTATGAATATTTTGAAAATTTTTACATAAAATTATACCTTTACGTGTCTTACTTGATTCTACTATATCAATTATTTTATTGTATATTTCATTCCAACTACTCTTTGAATTACATCCTAATAAATCCATATCTACTTCATAATGTATATCGCTTATTTTAATATTAAATGTTTGTTTTGATAATTCCAGTATTATTTTTTTTTCATACTTCAATTTGCTTACACTATATCTATTTATAATATATAAAGCTTGACTATATTTTCCAACACCTGATGGACCATATAAAATTAAATTATCTAAATCTATTAAATCCTTCGGTAATTTATTTGAAATGGTTTTTATTTTTGGATGTAAAGTTATATTACTAACATCCTTTACATAGTCCGTAAAATGATCTTCATAAGATTTCATTATTACTATTTAAAGTTATTACAAATATAACTTTAAATGATAATATACACAAAATTAGATACTTATAACACTAATTATATTTTTTTTGGAGATATAATTAAAAATACTGTTATAACAAATGGCAAGTTTATTAGAATTATATATTCTAATAAAACTTATACTTTGAATGGTTTATATATTCTTGTACCATTGGTTAATATTAAAAAAATAAATTCTAGTACCTGCAGTATTAATAATAATAATTCGTGTATTAAAAATCTATGTAACATTGAAAAAGATATTCTTGGTAAATATATTACATCTAAAACAAAAGAATATAAATTACAAGAACAATTAAATAAAAATATTATTAAAATATTTAATTCTAAAAATACTTTCAAAAAAATAATAATTAAGATTTCTGGTTTATGGGAAGATGACAACTCTTGTGGTCTTACATATAAATTTATTAATTATTAGTTTTTTTCTTTTTATCCTTTATTACATATTTAAGTCGTAAACGCATATCTACATAAATAACTATTAGTTTTAATGTTAATATATATAAGATTAATGTATAAAACATAACCGGGTCTTTTATTCTTTTAGTTTGTCTTATATCATATGCAAAAAGTAACTGCATTATAGTAATTGCTATAAGTATATAACTTATATTTTTAGAATATCTTTTAAAATCTCCATCTAAATTATTACCATGAATATACTCCTCATATCTATAATACAACATATAAATTAAATAAAGTGTAATTGAAAATATTATTGTTACTATATATTTAGGTATAAGAGCTTTCATACTAGCAAAATCTTTTTCAATACTTTTCCCTTGAACCGCCATATTTAACATAGTAGTAACAATTACTATCATCAAACCCGGCTTGTATAAACCCATTTTTTTTGTCGAATAAAGTAATGTTCCAATACCCTGAGATAACATTATAAATTTTTGTAATTCTATATCATTTTCCATATCTGTATCTTTTTCCATCTCTAATAATTTATTATATTATTTTATTTTATATTTTTAATATATAATGTTTAAAGAAAACAAAAATTATCTTTTTCATAGAAAGATTATTGCTGTTCATTCTCAGGACAGAGATATAAATAAATGGCCTAAATCTAACGAATTTGAAGTTACGTTACCTATTCATTACAACAAAGTTAATAGCATACAGCTCTTAAGCGTACAACTTCCAAAAAAATATAATATATTCTCTAATTACAATCAAAACACTAAACTTAAATGTAATGGTCTTAATATTCAAATTAATGATGGAACTTATACCCCTCAACAAATGTGTGCGATGTTGGAAAACAAATTATCTAATATTAATGTTAAATATAATGATATTGACATGAAATTTTATTTTTATTCTGATAGTGCCTTCACTATTCATGCTGGAGAAAATATTACCTATAATAATTTATGCCTAACCAACAATGTTTACAACTACACTTTTAATTGGGGACTGCCTTTCTATCTAGGTTTCGAAAAAAAAACATACACATCTACAACTGGAACTGGATACCTAATATTTGATAGTGATGGAAATACTACCTCTATTTTGGATTCCTCATATGTTGTAGTATCGTCTGTACCTGCACCTGTATATGGCGAAGAAGATATTTATATGGAAATTGATAAATATAATTACATTGATGAAATTCAACCTTACTCTATTAATACTAATAATAACATTACTGATGTATCCTACTTATCATGTGTATCTCTTGCAAGTTTGAGAGGCGAGCGCTCATCTAATTATAGACATATTACTGAAAATAATCTTAAACAGAGGGGTGTTAAATGTTTAAACAAATCTTCCAATGATTATAATGGTATTTATAATTCTTCATTTGCAAAAATACCTTTATCATTGGAAAGTGGTAGAAATATTATACATGATTCTGCATTCTTAAACAATATATTCTATAGTGATCCACCAATAGATAAATTATCTAAATTAAAATTTAAGTTTAGATATCATGATGGACGACTTGTCGATTTTTACAATCACCCTGTAAGCATTACTATAGGATTAGGTATGTTCCGCGACGAATTAGATAAAGGTAATATTGTTAGATTTCCTGAGGCATATAGTTAAAGACCCCCCATCATTTTATCAAATCCTTTTTTTACTGTATCTACTCCTTCAAAACAATCAAAACATCCTTCTATTAACTCTGGAAAAAACCAAGCCACTATGAAAGAAGGTAATGCTACCATTGTTATGTATTTTGACGCTTGTCTTACTGGTGCAAGTATTTTTGGGTCACATTTAGCATTTGGAATCATTATTATTGCAGTTAGTATTAATATAAAACCTAAAAATATAGCAATTAATGCGGCTGCTACATCTGTTATTGTTCTATCTAATTTTATTAATCTGGTAATTAAACCTAATAATAATCCAGGTATAATTAATAATCTCCATACATAAAAACATATTAAATATATCGTATGCACTAACTTATTATTCTCGCCATTATAGCCTATTTCAAATTCATCCAATATTGTTTTTACATTTCTGTATAATAAATCTCCTCTATCGTTGTCTTCGTTATTACTCTCTTTACATGCAGGACATACCTTATTTATAATCTTTGTCATCATATTTATACTTGCTCCCCCAGGCATTGCTGGAATCAGTGATTCTTTTCTATGATCACTATAGTATGCTAATATAAATTGACCAAAAAAAGGTATACTCACTAAAGCTCTATCAATTGCTATTTGAATTTTTGCTAATAAAGGATTCGCTGGGTCTCCTTTCGCGCCTTTACTACTGAATACTTTCTCTCTTAATACATCCACCAATTGATAAATGTATCTCCAAGAATATCTAATAAAAGCTAACAAAAACAAGAATAATAATTCTGTTCTTATGTATTTATCTAATTGAAATACTAATGTAGGTATGAATATCATTGTAATGAATGTTGGAATTAATAAATTTATAATCTCTGGCATTTGTACTAAAAATTTACCAACTATCGGCGGAATAAATATGAATGCCAAAGCAAACATGAAAAATATTATCCACAATATTGCTGTTATTTTATCCTTTATAAAATCTTCGGTTTTTTTATCTATTTCTTCAAAACTATCATACATCCCTCCATGATATGCTGCGTATCTAAGCGGATATGTTGCTGGCATAAGTGACGTTGTTATAAAATTTTTAATCTTAGGAACTATCATATAAGCTATCACAAAAAATGGATTCAAAAAACATACTGGAATTCGTAATCCCGGTATTTTAGAAAATGGTCCTTTACCATCAAAGGGTGATAGCGAAGCCACTAATAATTCTGCTATCCCCTTGAACACTAAAATTAAACCTTCTATAAAACCTTGTATGAAATCTATCGGTTCTTTTATTGGTTTTAATAATTTATTAAATTCTTTTTTTATATTAAATCCCTCCTTAACCATCTAATATATATCTATATTAATAATTATTATGTCTCCAAATAATCTATTACTTTTAATAATAATTCCTCTTGATCTGTTAATTTTTGAAATATTATATTTTCATCTAATCTTATCTCAAATATATTATTTAACCTGTTTTTACATTTTATATGTAGACCATCATTCTCTATTTCTAAAGTTATAATATGTCCTCCTGTTGTTAATTTAATTTCTTCTACATCTTCCTTTATTGATATCCATCTTATATAATTACCTACTTCTATATCTTTGATTTCATCTACCAATCTATAATTTAACAACTTATTTAAAATAACCTGCTCCTCATTTTTATTTAAATTTAAATCATTTAATATCATTTTCTTATCCCTCGCAATTTTAAAACTATTTAGTTTTACTATTGAGTCATTTTTTGAATTGTTAACTGCCATTTCCATTAATTCATTCTCATCCATGATTAATATTAATATTAATAAGTTATATTAGTATTAATATTATTTTCATAATATTATATGACCTTTATATTAGTTGATCCGTCTAATAATATAATTTTACTAAACAAGATTAAGAAAAAACTAAATGAACTTAATACTCTTAAGTCTAATTTAACAAAAACAATCACTTACATTTTATTACTATTCATTGTATTAATAGGTATGATAATAATATATATTGCTACTTATAACAGAAAATGGCTATCTAGAGTAAAGATAAAGCCCATAACTAAATTACCAAGAACCACCCAACCCTAATACTCCGTTGGCAGCCATTGGTTCATCGTTCTCTGGAAATAAACCTACCCCTGTATTACTTTGTGGTGTTACGTTTGATACACCTTGTTGTAAATCTGGTATACCTGTATTCGCTAAACCTGGTGTAGGTAATAAATTATTGGCAAAATCATTATTAACTGGTTGTATTGTTTGCATTCCTTGCATCGGAATATTTGATAATGGCTGTGAAACTTTTAAACTCGTCTGCGGAACACGCCCTGTATTTATACGGAAAAAAGATAAACTATCTAAAATTATATTCACTTTATCCCCTAACTTTGTTTGTAAACTTAGTAATATTACTAAAAATGGTATTATAAATCCTAACATGTTTATCTCTTTGTAAGGAGTCTTTGAATACGTCGGTAAATATGTCACTATTCTATGTATTATCATCATTCCTAAAAGTAATCCTATTATCTGTGTTAACATCTCAAAAATTAATGTTGTATAATGCTTTGTTTCATCCGCTTCGGGTATGTACATTTGAAATACTTTATTTAATACCACTACTAAGACAAATGCTAGTATCGTATATTGAAATAAATTTAATAACTCTGATTTACTATCGGAATCGAAATTTAAAACATGATTTACAAAACTTTTTTTACTTTCAATAGTACTTTCTTTGATAGCTTCCATATGTTTTATCAAAAGAAATTAAAAATTTAATTGCATATAATTTTAATATGTCTAATTTCACTAAAAATGGCGATGAACAATATATTGACTTGATTAAAAATATCATAGATCATGGATATAATGAAAATGGTAGAAATGGTAATGTTAAAGCCTTATTCGGCGCAACCATGCGATTTGATTTAACTAACAATAGAATACCTTTAATGACAACCAAAAAACTTGCATGGAAAACATGTCTAAAAGAACTTTTGTGGTTTATAAGTGGTTCTACAGATAATAAAATTTTAAAACAAAATAATGTTAAAATTTGGAATGGCAACGCTTCCAGAGATTTTCTTGATTCTAGAGGCTTACATAATCTAGAAGAAGATGATTTAGGCCCCATTTATGGACATCAATGGCGCTTCTTTAATGCTGAATATAAAAATTGCAATACTGATTATAACGGAAAGGGAATAGATCAACTTAAAAATATTATTGACTCCCTTAATGATCCTAATCATAGAAATTCTAGACGACTTCTTTTATCTGCTTGGAATCCACAGCAATTAGATGAAATGGCCTTACCTCCTTGCCATGTATTAATGCAATTTAATGTATTTGATAATGATAAACTCAGTGTGGCATTATACCAAAGAAGTGGTGATATGGGTTTAGGTGTACCTTTTAATATAGCATCATATGCTTTTCTTACTCATCTTATAGCACATCATTGCAATTTAAAACCTGTCGAATTTATTCACTTTTTAGGAAATATACATATATATAGCGATCATTTGGAAGCTTTGCAAATGCAAAAAAATAGAACACCTTATAACTCTCCTAATTTAATTATCAAAAATAAATATGAGAATATTAATGAATATAAATTTGAAGATTTCGAAATTATTAATTATACTCATCATCCAGAAATTAAAATGATAATGCGAAAATAATCTATTTTTTTTATATTTATCTATAATTATAAATGGCATCACTGGCTGCAGCTAAAAGAAGACGTGCTCCTGGATTACCTAATAATAATCCTTCTTCTAATACACCTATCACTAGCAACCCGCAAACACCTATACTATCTGGACAAGTATCGATACCACAAGCTATGTCTTTAATCGGAACGAGATTGGCTAAACTTGAAACTACCTTAACCACTAATATGCAGGAAGTTGAAAACAAATTTGGACAACAAGATAATTATATTGTTGAAAATTTACCAGATATTGACGCAATCAATGTCGCATTTGAAGATATTAATAAAAGACTATTATCTGTTGAATCCGGGATTTCTACCCCTTCTAATGCCAATAATGTAAATTCTAATATTAACCAATTATCTTCTGTTAAAAGCCTCATTGATAATTTACAAAAACATATCGATACTCTTAAACTCGAATATAACGAAAAATTCGATTATGTTGAACAAGCAGTATCCTCTTTAGATAACACTACTAAAGTCGTTTTTATTGAAAGCAATCTTAATAAGCTTACAACAGAAGTTAACGAAATGAAATCTGACCTACAAAAACCTTCTAACACATCTAACAATGATTTAGATGATAAATTTAAAATTATTGAAACACGTATTGATAATCTATATCAACAACTTGTTGATACTAATACTACTCTTGAAGATACTAATGAAGCTAAATTCGATGACCTTTTAAATAGACTTGCTTTATTAGAAGCCAAAGAAATACCCAATTTAACTAATTTAGAACAAAAAGTCGCTGCTCTTGAAGCTAAAGAACCTGTTAATACCGAAGAGGTTAATCTTACAGTAACCGAAATTGTAGATACGGAACATAACCATGATGATAACCACGATCATGATGATAATCACGATCATGATGATAATCACGATCATGATGATAATCACGATCATGATGATGATGATGATGATAATCTTAATTTAGAAGATGAATCAAGTTCGTAAAATTATTTATAAATAATTGTAAATAGATTGTAATGAACAATCTACTTACAATAGTAATATTTTGTATTGTTTTATACATATACATACAC
>MDSV01246848.1_pt1 | contig 11023 bp, 9 predicted proteins | sample 810851 | NCBI WGS metagenome assembly MDSV01 (sample SAMN05326640, study PRJNA326480) | marine metagenome | isolation source: seawater | place: Atlantic Ocean: North East | collected 2012 | reverse complement strand
TTTATATATTTTTCTACAATATTAATTTTTCTATTAATTACACCATATACACATATATATGCATAAATCTCTCTATCACTTATATTATTATCTATTAATTTTTTACATAACTCAAATGCTTTTATATTATTTGAACATAACCATTCATCTATATTATTTTTAAAAATATTATAAATTTTTAATACTAAATTATTAGCAAATTCAATAACATATTTATTATTAATATTATCTAAATAAATAGCATAATTTATTATTTGTATATTATTATCTATAATATTATAATCTTCATATTTATTATCAAATGGCGGATCAATATAATTAAATGGTAATTTTAATACATCCCATTTATTATTATAAAATTTTTTTATATCACTAAATAAATATTCATAATCTTTTATATGTTTATAATCTGTACTCAGATCAAGTGTTTTATGTACAGATGTTATTGATAAATCATTATATAAATATATATGAGAACTATTAATAATATATACATTTAATAATTTATTAATATAAATATTTATAAAATGTAAATAAAATAAATAATCATCAATCACATTTGATTTTTCACAATAATATTTATCAATATTTAAATTAAATATATTTCTATTACATAATATTAATCTAACTGGAGTTATAAATGATTTTTCTGTAAATGGATTAATATTTAAATTTAAATTTACAGTATTATATTTCCATTTATTATCTGGATATTCATCTTGTTTTATTAAATAAAAGCAATTATTTAAATAAATATCAGTAGAACTATTTGAATCATTATAAAATGATAATAAATCATTACCTTGTAATACTAAAATATCAGGATTTGTTTGATTTATAGCTTTTGTTAATTGATGTAAAGCATATGGATACAAAAAATCATCTCCATCAATTGGAATTAAATAATCATATTGTTTATTATTTTTAAAAATCTCAAATAAACTATTATGACCCATACCTGGTTTTCCATTAGATTTTGTTTCAATAATTTCAATATTTATATCTTTAAACATATCGACAACTTCTTGATAATAACTTATATTTAAACTATTAACTACAATTATAATAGTATAATTAATATAATGATTTTTTTGATTTATGATTGTATTATATACAAGTTTTAATAATTGTGTATTTGAACTAGTTAATAATGTAATTAAAAATTTTTTATTAGATAACAAACTATTCATATATTATATTAAAAAGTTTATTTTATAAATATTTTTTTTCTGATAAGTTACTTATTATTGATTTATAAATATCTGGTCTATATATTAAACTATAAATTATAGCTAAAATAAATATCAGTGTAAATATAAACGTTGTTTCAAAACTTGTAGTATTATTGTTTATTTTTATATCATTTTTATTTTTTTTATTATCCATTAATATAATATATAATTATAAATTTTTTAGAAATTGATTTTTTTTTATTTATTATTAATGACAGAACAAATAATAAGTAATGTATTTTGTAAGTTATCTAAAGTATCTGAATTTAAATATACAGAAAAAAAATTATATTATTTTCTAAATAAAAGCAATTTTCAGCAAAAAATAGATGAATATCAAGAAAAACTAAATATTAGTCCATACACAATTTTTATAAAAGAACAATTAAACAAAGGAATTAAATTAAATGATGTATTAGATTTATGGAGTAAAACTAAAAAAAATAAATCAAAACTTAAATTATATGAAGATAAATATAATGAATATTTATATAATTTTTCAAATAATGCTGAAGATTAATTAAAATATAATAATTATATTATAATTTTATAAAATTGATTTTTTTTAATATTTAATCAGTTAATGTCTACTATTACTGATAACCAAAATATTAATAATATTAATAATATTAGTAATAGATTTAGTGAATTACAAAAATTGAATAAAAATGGTAATAAATCATTAATTAATATATGTAAGAGATATAATTATAATTATAATAAAAATAGTAATAAAATACAATTAATTCATAATATATTAAAAAATGAATTTACACCAACAGTTTATAATAATTTTATTAATTATAGTGATTTTGATGAAAGTATTATAAAAGATAGAATTATTTACTTAAAAAATTTAACTACAACAGCATTAAAAAATTTACTTAAAAATTATAATTTGCCTCAAAATGGAGATAAATATCTTTTAGTAGATAGAATAGTTAAATATGAATATTATAATAAAATAGTTTTATTAAAAGATCAGTATTATTTAATAAACTATAAAAATATAAATAATCTTCTATATATACCTGAAATTAATTTCAAAAATAATAATTATGAATATTATAATATTGATTTTATATATTATCCTAATGAATTTTATAATATTGATGAATATATAAAACATCTGGAAAATTTAAAATATTTAAATAAATACTTATTAATAAACGAACACTTACAAAATTTATCTCAGGATTGGTTAAGATTAATTCAATTTATATTAATTGAAAATGGATGGATATTTGATTCTATAAACTATGATGAAATTATTTCTGAAGCTGTAGATAAAAAATATGTAGAAAATATTGATAATAAATCTATTATAGATAAAATAAATACTTTTAATTGTGATAATAATAAATGTGAAAACTGCACTATTTGTATGGATACAATTAATAATAATGAACAATGTAAAAAATTAATATGTGGACATATTTTTCATAGTAATTGTATAGATACTTGGTTAAATAGAGTTTTAGAATGTCCTGTATGTCGTAAAACTATAACTTAAAATTTTATATTTAAAAAAGTAGTAATATGTGTATATATAATGACCTATGATATACTTATAGATAATGAATATAAAACTAAAGTAATAAATGAGTTTGTAAAAAATATACAAAATAATATAAATAATATTAATGAATCATTACGCAATGATTTTATAGAATATAACATAAATATTTTAAAACAAAAAATAGGTTGTGATAATAATTTAAGCAATTTATTAAATTATTTTTTTGAAATAAAAAAAATAGCTGGTAATTATTCATTAAATAAAATCCATAAATTAAAATATTTTAATAATAATTGTGATATAGTTTTAATTGCTCAATATTATAATACCAGTGATGAACAAAGACAAAAAGAAAATACTGTTAGTTTAATAAATAATATACTAAATCCATATATATCAAAAATTCATTTACTAAATGAGGAGTTATATGATTTAGATTTTATATTTAAAGCTGTTGGTGAAAAATATAGAAATAAAATTAAACAATGTGTAATAGAAAAAAGAATGACTTATCATGATGCTATGGCTTATGGTAATAAATTTTGTAAAAATAATATTATTATTGTTGCCAATCTTGATATATTTTTTAATGATGATCTAAGTAAACTTCAATCATATGATTTTACTAATCTTTTTTTATCTTTATCACGTTATGAAATGTTAAATGATTACGAGTTTGGTGGTAATAATCAAGTAGCTAAATTTATACATAATGGTGAATTAGGAAATCCTTGTATAGATAGTCATGATGCTTGGATATTTAAAACTCCTATTAGAATGACGGATGATTCTAAAATTATGTTAGGTTCATTGGGTTGTGATACAATTATAAATTATATATACGGTGTAACTATGAATTATAGTGTAGTTAATCCTATAGATAGTATTATGACTATACATTATCATCGTGAGCGTGAACGTGATTATAGAACTGAAAATAGTGTTCGTTCACATTCTGGAATAATTTATAATAAAGATAATAAGTTTAATAGTGATAATTATGAACATAAATATATATTACAAAAAGATGTATTAGTGTGTAATACTATTGAGTCTTTTTGTACTTTTGCTACAAAAAATGCTTATAAGGATTTAAGATTATTATTACATTCATTGGAAATTTATCATAAAGATATACCAATTTTTATATATTGTGATGATTTTATATCAGAAAAAATAGATGAAAATAATTTTAATTTACAGATTTATAAAAAAAATGAATTAAATCATTTCACTAATTTAAATAGAAAAAGTATGGAAGAACAAAATATATTTACAGAATTTTTATTAAATAAAGCAAATGTAATTGATTATGCAATGCAAAAATTCAGTAATACATTATTTATTGATGCAGATATAGTAATATTAAATAAACTAGATTTATTGATAGATAGTACTTGTGATGTTGGGTTAAGTCCGCATAATATATTTGAATCATCGCAAAAGATGTTTGGAATATATAATGCAGGATTTATGTATGTATGTAATAATAAAGTTACAAATTTTTGGAGAAAGAAAGTATATACAGAAAAAGGATTTGTAGATCAACAAGCATTAGATTATTTTGAAGATGAGTTTAAAGTATATAAATTTGATACTAGTTATAATTTTGGTTGGTGGAGATTATTTCAATGTGAAGATCCACAAGCTCGTGCTAATTTATTTAAATTAGAAGAAAATAATATTTATTACTCTTATAAAACTTTAAAATGTATTCATACACATCTATATGATACTAATGATGTCCAAACTACACAATTTAATAAATTTATAACTAATTTATTAGAAAAAATAAATCACCCAATATTAAAATTTATTAATAATACAGAAAAAATAGAAAATATAGAAAAAATAGAAAATATAGAAAATATAGAAAATATTGATAAACCAACAATAATAATTCCTAGAATGCCTCGCGATGATTTTTGGGATCATAATAATGATACATTTAGAGAACTATTAAAATTATGGGAATACAGTGGATTGATTAATTTAGTTGAAGATGATGTAAAACATGTATGGTATAATAAAGTTCAAGATATATTATTATATGATAGACCTACATTAGATTGGTTTGAAAATGATGTAAATATTAAATATAATAAAATATTGTTTGGTAATCCAAATATTCCTGATAAATTAAAAAATAAGGCTGTAAATTGGATATTCTGGGCAAGAAGTCCACGTAAATTAAATTATTATGCTAATACACAAAATTTATCTTTTGTAGAAAGAACTATAGAATCAATATTTATAGGAAAAATCGAAAATAATATTCAAGCACAATATAGATTAAAATATCCTAATATTGAAAAATCAATAGAACTATATATAATGCATAAACCTAATGAACCTTATAAATATACTCAAGATGAATATTTATGTTTATTAAAGAAATCTAAATTTGGATTATGTTTAAGAGGTTTTGGACCAAAATGTAACCGTGAGATTGAATTAATAGGATTAGGAACTGTACCAATAGTAGCTACTGAAGTAGATATGAGTAATTATTATGATCCATTAATTGAAAATGTTCATTATTTTAGATTTAATAATGTGGATGATATAAAAAAAATTATAGAAAATTGTGATGAAAATAAATGGACAAAAATGTCTAATGCTTGTATAGAATGGTATAATAAAAATTGTTCTATTAAAGGCTCCTTTATGACTACACAAAAAATTATAAAAGATTTTGATAAACTAATAAATATAAAAAAAACTACAGAAAATTTAGAAAGTATAAACGAAATAAAATATATAGATGATATTTCAGACAAAATTATATTTAGTTTTGGTAAAGAGATACAGTTTGATAGAAATAATTTAAAATCATATTTTAGTATAAATCATATATATGATCTTCATATTAAAAAATATAATAATATAAAATGGGATAATATTAATAAATTTATTGATACACAAGAAAAATATATAGCACAATTTAATAATGTTAAAATTAATAATAATGGAATAATGTATGATGATACTTATATATATAGATTGAATAATACAAATATTAATAAGCAATTAATAACCAAAAAAGAATTATATACATTTGATGAAAACTGTATTGTATTTAATTGTATTCAAAAAAATGGTCTAAATTATAATCAGTGGTTATGTGAAGTTTATCCTAGATTACTTCATATAAAACTATTTATTGAAAATAATTCTAATTTATTTGTAAATAAATCAATAATATTACTATTATATTTTGAAGATAATTTTATTAAACAATATTTAGAAATATTAAATCTAAAAAATGTTACAATATGTCCATATGATGCAAATATAGAATATTATTGTAATACCTTATATTTATATACACCAACAATATATGAAAATCCTAGCAAAGACTCAATAGATATAATAAGAAGATCACTTTTTAATAATAGTGTTTGTATACCAAAAATAAATATATTAATAAAAAGTAATATTAATAATATAATAAGTAATTTTGATAACATATATAATTTATTAAAAGAGAATTATAGTGACTATCAATGGATTATTTATGATGAAACTGATCTAGTATTTAAGGATATTATTAAAACTATTCAATTATTTAGCCAAGCAAATTTAATAGTAGGATCTCATGATTCAGGATTAACAAATATGATATTTGCTTCTTCTGATTGTAAAATTTTAGAATTACATCCAGAAAATTGTGGTAATATGTATTATTGGCATTTATCTAATATTCTACAAAATGAACATACTATATTATCTGTTAAAAATATACCTAAAAATCAAATAGTAGTAAATTTAGAGCAATTAGATTATACTGTTAATAAATTACTAGATGATATTTTTAATATTGATAATATATAATATAATTAAAATATTAATTAAAATATAAATAAGTAAGTTATCTTTCTTATATATATAACGGAATATAAAGTACTTAAAAACAAACCAATAATATAATATAAGAAGTAAATACAATGTAACAATAAATTAAATAATATTTACGAAACTAGCGAGTTTCTTACAGCACAACAAAATGAGAATTATAAATAATTACATTAACGTGTAATATGATTATATTAATTTATAATCAAAAATTATATTATAGTTAATTCTATAATATTATGAAATCAGATGTATTTCATACAGCACATAAAATACTGTGAGGGTTAGAGTTAAGGGGTATTAGATTTACTAATATATTAAATTAAATTATATTATTAATCTATAATATGACTAATTGTATTGAAAAATATATAATTAGCAAATATTTGTATCATAGTTTAATCTATGATTTAACACATAATTATATGTGTTTTTGTGTTTTGTTGCTTTCTTAGCTCAGTTGGTAGAGCGATCGGCTGTTAACCGATAGGTCGGCGGTTCAAACCCGTCAGAAAGCGTTTTTTTTTCGTTTATTTATTTTTAATTATTAAAAAAATTTTATTAAATTTTATTTATTATATATAAACTATTTAAAAATAATACTATATAATAATATAGTGAGTGAATAGTGGTAGATTCACTAATGTTTTCATACAGCAAAAAAAAATCAAATTCATTTCGAGAATTGTAAATACGTTTGATTCGTATACTGGAAAAAAACCAGCCTGATGGTGAAAAAAATATAATTGAAAACAGTATGCCCGTCTAGCTCAGTTGGTAGAGCGTACGGCTCTTAACCGTATGGTCGTGGGTTCAAGCCCCACGGTGGGCATTTTTTTTTGTTTTTTTTATACTTATTGTGATTTTAAATTATTTAATTCAGTTTCTAAATTATTAATTTTAGCACTCATTTCTTTTACTGCACCAATTAAATATGGAATTATACCAGTATAATTTAAGTGTAAGTATTCATTATTACCATTAGTATTTACTACATTTTCAATTAATTTATTATTAGTATCAAAATTTACTGGATTATTTAATGCATCTTCACTAATATCTACTAAATGTCTTAACTCAGGTACATTATTATATAAATCTTGTGCAATTAAGCCACTTTCTAGAATATTTAATGATGGATTTATTTGACTAATCTTTGTATAAAATTCAGGTTGTAATTTATTAATTGTATCAATAGCATTTGTTATTGGTACTTCATTTATTTTTAATCTATCATCACTAGATTGTGTCAATGCAGTGCAATAGATATTTCCTGAAGTCTCTATATTACCTATAACTATTAAATTAATTGATTTGTTTTCACCACCAATAGCAAAATTAGCAATTATAGGATTATTTTCTGTATTAGTTAAGGATTGTGTAGTATTAATTTCTCCAATAATAACACCCGTGTGATTATCTGCAAGATACTTAGAATGATCAAAATTTAATAAATTACCTTCTGGACTAATTATATTTTTTACATTCAAATTACTAGTAACATTCAAATTACTAGCAACATTTAAATTAGATGTAATATTTACGTGTTGATGTGTATTATTTATTTTTATTATTGGATTAATAGTTGAACCATTAAATGCTGATAAATTAAGATCTTCATTTATATTTTGATTAATTATTGTAGGAGCTGAAATTGTATTTATACTATTATTTACTTCGCAAAATTGTAAATTTGAACTAACATTTTCAACTGTTGTAACTGAACTATCATTTGCAATATACAATGGTTGAAATTTATTATTAATACTCATAATATATACTATTATAATATTTAAAATTTAAATAGAATACTTATAAAAAAAACTTAATAAAATTATGAATAAAATAAAATTATGAATAAAATAAAATTATAAATAAAATAAATAAATAAATATTCAAATTATATATCTATACAATATTCTTGTACAGGTATTAATTCAGTTGATCTACAAATAGGACAACAATAATCAATTCTTGATTTAATATAAGCAGAATAACATTTTAAATGAAACATATTATTACAACATTTTAGTTTTATAACAAAGTCATCATTATCTTCATCTAAACATATACTACAATTACATTTTTTTTCATCTACTAATAAATTACTAACATCAACATCATAATCTAATTTTTCAATACAAGATAATATATTTTTATATAAAGGTTTTATATTATCACTTTTAATTATTAATTTTCGTTTTTGATTTATACTTAATATTAACGTTTTTGAATATTCTGTAATATTTAATATATCAAAATAACTAACTTTTATATTATTTATTAGATTATCAAATAATATATATGTACGCATGGGTTTTACAATATATTGATTATTTTTAATATAACAAATAGTTTCATATTCCATATATATTTCTATTCTAATTATTTTATATAATTTAATTACTTTATTCATTTGTTTCTTTATAATTTTTTTACACCTTTTAACATCCTTTACCTAAACATAATATACAACGATTATTTCTACACATAGGACAATTAAATAATTTATTTGATTTAACAAAAGCTAATATACAATTAAAATGAAAATTATTTTTACAACAACGCATTTCTACTATATCACTATTAATATTATTATCTAAACAAATATTACATATCCAATCTTTATGCATTTTTTTATCTGTTATTAATTCTGGTAAATTTAATTCCATATTCAAATTATATATACTAGTTTTAATACTATCATAAATACCATTTATTCTATTACTATTAATAAATAGTAATTTTTTTATATTTTTAGCTTTTATTATTAATACATTTTTAACTAGTTTGCATTGTGTAATATCAAAAAAACTTACAATTAATTTGTTATTATTATTTTTAAATTGTATATAACTTCTTTTAATTGTACAATCATAATTTATATTTTTAATATAACATTTATACATATTATTTAAACCTATTTATAATTTTAAAATATTTATATTTTTTTTTATGTATTTATAGCAATATAAAATATATATTATATAATATTAATGAGTATTTTTACAGATTCTAATTCATTTAGAAATGTTGGAATAAAGAATTCTAATAATGAACTAATAGTTATGAATATTAACGCTTCCTCTAATAATTTATCATTTCATAGTTCTACTAGTGATAATAATGTAGATATTATGAATATAAAAACTATTTTAAATAAAGATAGTAATAATGATTTAAATTTATCAACATTTGATGGCTCAACTATTAATCCCGCAATACAAATAAATAATATAACGCAAAATGTGAATATTTCAGGTAATTTAAATATTATTGGTAATATTAATTATGATAATAAAAAAATTAGTTTAGATTGGAAATATATACTTGAAGGTGCTACTTCATATGCTATCTTTAAGGGTAGACTATCAGATGCACTTAATAATAATTTAATATAGTTTCTAAAAATACTGAATTATTCTCATATTTATTATCCGAATAATAATTTACAATATATTTTATTTTTTTTCTACACATTGGACAATATTCAATATCTGAATAACATTTAAAGCATACTTGATAATGATTACACGGTAATAATAACACACCAATATTTATTTTTTCTAAACATATAGTACACTCCGTATTTTCTAATTGAACTATTTTTTTACACAAATTTCTACAAGAAGTTTTAAAATCATCTGAGTTCATATATTTACAATCATATATACTTTTAAATAAATTATGTATTTAATATTATGTTATTTAAAATTATGTTAAAATATTAAATATATAATATTATATATATAAATGAGTTTCACTTTTAATAATAATACATATGCCCCAGTTGGGATTAATAAAGATAATTTAGTTGTTCTTGATACTAGTACTTCAACAGACAATATATCTTTACATAGTTCTAATAATGATAGTATAGATATAATAAATATAAAAACATTATTAAATAAGGATTCAAATAAAGAATTACATTTATCAGCATTTGATGGTTCAACTATTAATCCAATAATAAAAATTAATAATACACATCAACACGTAAATATCACATCTAATTTAGGTATAGGAACACAAAATCCACAAAATCCATTACATATATATAAATATGTTACCGATGCAAGTAGCACTAATAATACATTAATTACATTAGAAACAACTACAAGCAACGATGCAAATAGTAGTGCTTTTGATTTTAATCCAATATCTATTGATTTTCGTATGACTAACCAAGGTAATCAACAAGAAAATATAGCTCGAATATCTGCAGTAATTGCTCCGCAAGGTAGTAATGTTGATCTCACTGATACAGGTGATGGACCAGCAGAAGGTTCTAATGCTCTAATTTTTTCAACAACAGATGGCGCTGTCAGCAGTGCCGGCGACCCCCCCACCGAAAGAATGAGAATTGGTCATGATGGAAATATTGGTATAGGAACACAAAATCCACAAAGTAAACTAG
>MDSV01246640.1_pt1 | contig 11023 bp, 13 predicted proteins | sample 810851 | NCBI WGS metagenome assembly MDSV01 (sample SAMN05326640, study PRJNA326480) | marine metagenome | isolation source: seawater | place: Atlantic Ocean: North East | collected 2012 | reverse complement strand
TTTTCAAAAAGTTCTTAAGCACTACTACCTACAAGGTTTACACCAAGTGGTAGTAAATGCTGACCTTTATGTAAATGGAGATGTTTACAAAAAGATGACTAAAAGAGAAAAGAAAGCTATGGAAGTTGCTGCTAACGCATCATTAAGTAAAGCTATGAGTTATAGAATTTACGAAAATGGTAAAGCTTTAGCGGACTTAACTCAGAATCACGGTGTAATTTTACATGATACACCTGCTGATTATTTCCCAGCATACATGGCTGCAGCTAAGAAAAGCTTAGAAACAAACTCTGCGAAAAATAAATTTTTCAAAAAAGTTTGGGACTCACAAAAGAAATTTGCTGATATTGCAGTGCCTTTCTGGAGTGGAGCACAAATGTCTAATGCTAAGCTAGGAATGGCTCACGCAGCTACTTTAAAATAGTCATAAGCACTAAGATTAACAATAAAGCGGATCATTTACTTGATCCGCTTTATTTATTTAAGTAAAAAAGGAATTAATGCCTTCAAGAACAAAATTAGATAAATCAGATGAAATGATTGCCGAAAGAAGGCAAGGTACAGGTAAGATGCCTGATGATATGCCAAAATGGATGGCATCTTGGATTACTAATATTGATAAATGGAGTAAATGGATCGGTAATGTAGTTTGTTGGATTACAGTACCTTTAATGTTTGCAATGGTTTACGAAGTTTTGGCACGAAAGTTATTTTTAGCACCTACAATGTGGGCATACGATATGAGTAGATTTTTATACGGTGCTTTATTTATGTTAGGAGCAGGATACGCTTTATCTAGAGGTGTTCATATTAGAGCTGATTTTTTATATAGAAATTTCAAAGTTAAAACTCAAGGTCTTATCGATTTTTGGTTATATTTGTTATTTTATTTTCCAGGCCTACTTTTTTTCTTCTATATGACTACAGGATTTGTTTTAGAGTCGATTAAAAGAGGTGAAAGAGGGATGGATACAGCCTGGATGCCTCTAATGTGGCCAATCAAAGCTTGTTTATGGTTTGGTATATTATTTTTACTAATTCAAGGAATTTCTGAAGTTTTTAAAAGTTATTATGCCGCAAAAAAAGGAAGGTGGCCTGACGCATGATAGCAGAATTAATTAATCCAGCTACCCTAGGTTTTATTCTCATTGCAGTAATGTTGTTTGCAATTTTTATTGGATTTCCAATTTCATTTACTTTAATTTTCTTAGGGTTTGTTTTTGGTTATTTAGGATTTGGAAAACTTGTTTTTTATTTAATGACCTTACAATTTTCAATGGTCATGACCGAGCAAGCGCTAGCAGCCGTTCCACTCTTTGTCTTCATGGGTATAATGATGGAAAACGCGGGGTTAATGGAAAGACTATTCTCTGCTGTTCAACTAATGTTATCTAGAGTTCGAGGCGCATTATTTTACGCAGTTTTATTTGTTTCTGTGATTTTTGCAGCAGCTACTGGAATAGTAGGTGCGTCTGTAACAATTCTTGGAATTATGGCCGCCAAATCAATGAATAAATCCGGGTATGACGTTAGATTAGCTGCAGGAACTATTACTGCAGGTGGAACTTTAGGAATATTAATTCCTCCAAGTATTATGTTAGTAGTTATGGGTCCAATTATGGAAATTCCAGTAACAGATTTATTTGCAGCGGCAATAATTCCTGGAATTTTGTTAGCACTCTTATATGCAGCTTATGTGACTATTAGATGTGCTTTAAATCCCAATTTAGGCCCAGTGCTACCAGTCGAAGAGAGAGCTTCAAGCATGGGCGAAGTTTTGAAAGAATTTATTATAGGACTAGTTCCTCCAGCTTTATTAGTTTTCGCGGCTCTTGGAAGTATATTATTTGGTTATGCGACTCCAACCGAAGCAGCTGGATGTGGGGCAGTTGGTTCTCTTTTATTAGCTTTAGTTTATAGAAAATTAACTTTACCTAAATTACAAGAAGCATTGGTCAAAACTTTGGAAATTTCTGCTTTAATAATGGTATTAGTAGCTGCATCAAATTTCTTCGGCTCAGTATTTTCCAGATTAGGTACTCCAATGGTTTTAACAGAATTTTTGCTTCAACTTGATATGAACAAATACATAATTTTAGCGATCGTGTTAGGAATGATTTTTCTTTTGGGGTGGCCCTTAGAATGGGTTCCAATAGTCTTAATTATAATTCCTATAATTTTACCACTAATAGAAGCTTTAGGATTTAATTTAACTTGGTTTGCTATTTTAGTCGCTGTCAACCTTCAAACTGCTTGGCTCTCACCACCTGTGGCCTTGTCAGCATATTTCTTAAAAGGAGTGGTGCCTGAGTGGGATTTAAAAGATATTTATGTAGGTATGATGCAATTTATGGTTTTACAAGTAATCGGATTAATACTAATAGTAATCTTTCCACAAATAGCTTTGTGGTTACCAACTTATTTATATGGCAATTAAATATTTAAAGAAATCACCTAAAACCTCGTCAACAGACGATAAAAAAACAGCCGGTATTGTAGAGGGTTTGCTTAAAGATATTGAAAAATCAAAGGAGCAAGGTTGCATAGATCTAACAAAAAAGTTTGATAAATATACTGGTGACATTGTTGTATCTCAAGAGAGGATTGATGAAATTAAAAAAAGTTTAGATCAAAAGACAAAAGATGATATTCATTTTTCTTTTGAAAGAGTTAGAAAATTTGCTGAAGCTCAATTAAAAAATTATGGTCAAGATTTTGAAGTTGAACTTTCAAAAGGTTTATTTGCCGGCCAAAAGTTAGTACCCGTAAATACTGCTGGATGCTATATCCCAGGAGGAAGGTATGCACATATAGCGTCAGCTGTAATGAGTGTTACTACCGCTAAAGTTGCCGGTGTAAAAAATATTATCGCTTGTAGTCCACCAAAGGAAGGAGTGGGAGCACATCCAACAATCGTTTATACAGCCAATTTATGTGGCGCTGATGTAATATTAAATTTAGGTGGAGTTCCAGCAATTGCTGCTATGACCAATGGATTATTTAAAAATTCACCAGCAGATATAATTGTTGGTCCCGGGAATCAATTTGTGGCTGAGGCAAAAAGAATTTTGTTTGGTAAAGTAGGTATAGATTTGTTTGCTGGACCTACAGAAATAGGAATTATTGCTGACGAAACTGCAGATGCTGAAATAGTTGCAGTTGATTTAGTTGGTCAAGCGGAACATGGTTACAATTCTCCCTGTTGGTTATATACCACTAGTCAAAAACTGGCTGATACAGTTTTAAAGAGAGTACCTCAGTTAATTGCAGAACTTCCTGATGTACCAAGAACCAATGCAGAAGCAGCATGGAAAGACTATGGAGAAGTTATACTATGCGATAACGATGAAGAAATGGCTTCAATAAGTGATGAATACGCACCTGAACATTTAGAAGTTCACACAAAAAATCTTGATTGGTTTCACAAAAGATTAATTAATTACGGATCTTTATTTATTGGTGAAGAAACAACAGTTGCCTATGGAGATAAGTGCTCAGGAACAAATCATATTTTACCAACTAAAGGTGCTGGAAGATATACGGGAGGGCTATTTGTTGGAAAATTTATTAAAACTCTAAGCTTTCAAAGAATGACAAAAGAGTCCACCAAACTAGTAGGCGCTGCAGCAGCAAGAATTTCTCGATATGAGGGGATGGAAGCCCACGCAAGAACTGGCGATGTAAGATTAAGAAAATATGGCTTTTCAAATTAATGAAAGCATTAGTTTATACTGGTAATAATAAAATTGATTTCAGAGAAGAAAAAGATCCAATCTTGAAGTCAGGTGAGTCTTTAATAAAAGTAAAAGCTTCTGGAATTTGTGGGTCAGATATGCACGCTTACCATGGCAAGGATGAAAGAAGAATACCACCATTAATATTAGGACACGAAATAAGTGGAACTTGTTTAGAAGGATTATTTAAAGGTAAAGATGTTGTGGTAAATCCTTTAATAAGTTGTGGAATTTGTAATTATTGTAAAATAAATGAAGAACATCTGTGTCCAAAAAGAACAATGATAGGGATGAGCACTCCTATAAAAAGAGAGGGCGGATTAGCCGAATTAGTATCAGTACCAAGCTCAAATATTTTTGAAGTTCCAAAAAAACTAAGTATAAAAGAAGCTGCTTTAGCTGAACCCGCTGCTGTAGCATTACACGCAGTTTTATTAGCAGAAAAAAATTTAAAAAAACCTTTATCTGAAAGCAAAATATTAATTCAAGGTGCTGGCGCTATAGGTTTGTTATGTGGGTTACTTTTAAACACATTTAAAAAGTCTACAAATATAATAATGTCAGATCCAAATAAAAAAAGATTAGATGAATGTGCTAAATATTTAAAAGCTAATTTTGTAAATCCTGACGATAAATCAATTAAAGAAAATAACTTTGACTTAATTTTAGAGTCAGTTGGTCTAGAGGTTACTCGTCTTCAAGCGATCAAATCAATCTCACCTGGTGGAACCATAGTTCATATAGGTTTGACACAACCCTCTGGTACTTTTGATTTTAAGAAACTCACAATTCAAGAGATTACTTTAGTTGGAACTTATTGCTATACAGCTAATGAATTCCTTAAAGCCATAGAAATTTTGATGGAAAAAAAATTGGGTAATCTGGGCTGGATTGAATATAGAGATCTTAAAAAAGGTTCTGAAGCTTTCCAAGAGATCCATAATGGAACTTGTGTAGCTCCAAAGATAATACTAGAACCTTAATAATAATTTTATACAATCTGAACGTGTAATTTTTTTTTTTAATTCTTTTAAATCACGCATAATTGTCGCATTATATTATTGTTATATCCTAAAATAATTGCTTAAATAATAACATATATAAACTAACGAGGGGAAAGACTATGAAAAAGATAACTTCATTATTTGCTTCAATCTTAACCTTAGTTTTATTTTCGTCTAACGTTTTCGCTGACGACAATGTAAAAAAACTAAGTGGTTTTAAAAAGACTGGAACAGAGGCAGGAATAGTAATTCCACAAGATACTAAATTTGCGGCCAATATTAAGAAAAATATTTTGCCAAAAATTAAAATGCCTCCAGGATTTAAAATTGAACTTTTTGCTTTAGCTCCAGATGCTAGACACATGGCAGTGAGCAGAAACAAAGGTACAGTTTGGATTGGAACAAGAAAAACAAAAGTTTGGCAAGCTACTGACAGAGATATGGATAATATAGCTGATACAGTTGAAGAGTTTAGTCCAAGCGTAAAATTCGATATACCTAATGGACCATGTTACAGTGATGATGGTCATTTATATATTGCAGAAAGAAACAGAGTATTATGGTTCCCTGCAGCAGAGTACTTTATGGAGAGCCCAGATACAGTTGCAATACCGATAATTGATCAAGGTGACCTAATTCCTGAAGAGGAAGAGTCTTATAACCACACAGCAAGAGTTTGTGCTATCAATAAAAAAGATAACAAACTTTATGTTAGTATGGGACAACCATTCAATGTAGCTGGACCTGACAAATATCCACTTTATGATCAAGTAGGAATTGGTGGAATGATTAGATTTAATCGTTTCCCAGGAAAACTTGAAAGAGAAGTTGTAGCTATTGGAATAAGAAATTCAGTAGGACATGCTTTTAATCCTAAAGATGGTACTTTATGGTTTACTGATAACCAAGTAGATGGAATGGGAGACGAAACTCCTCCAGGTGAACTTAATAAAGCATGTAAATTAGGAAAAAATGTTTGGTACGGACATCCTTACTATGGCGGCGGTGAAGTAAGAACTAATGAGTATAAAGATAAAAAGATACCTGATGCTTATGCAAAAAACTATTGCAAGCCTCAAGTAGAAATGATCGCTCATGCTGCTGACTTAGGTATGATGTTTTACACAGGTAAAATGTTACCTAAAAAATACCACAATGCAATTTTCAGCGCTCAACATGGTTCATGGAACGCTGTTAAGCCTAGAGGTGCAAGAGTTATGGTTACTTTCTTAGACAAAAAAGGAAATGCCAAAAAATCTGAGCCTTTCGCAGAAGGTTGGATGACTGAAATGGGTACATACCTAGGTAGACCTGTTGATGTTCAACAATATGTTGATGGTTCTTTATTAGTTTCAGACGATAAAGCTGGAGTAATCTATCGTATATCTTACGATGGTGCTGCTGCTGGTGTAGTTGATACAAATAAAGTAGTAAAATAAGATAATTTATTTAAATGGACCGGAGTTAAATCCGGTCCATTTTTTTAATTGAGATTTAAAAATTATAAAGAAAAGAAAGGATCAACAAATGAAAATAGTAATTTTAAGTTTAGTTATACTAATGACTTCAATTTTTAGTGCTAACGCATCAACACACGAAGAAAAAAAGGTATGCACTGGATTTGCGAAATGGACAAAAGAAGGTGAATTTAAGACAATAAGAAGTAAATGTATTACAGAAAAAGAATATCAAGCTAATCTAAATTCTAAAAATTATCTTTGTAATTATTACCAAAAATCAATTTGGAAAGAATCCGAGAGAGAATATGGTAAAAAACAATATAAATGGGCTGAAGGTAGTTTAGTAAAAATTAAAGCCTTAAAGGATGAAGGAAAATCTTTGTGTGATGCAGGTAAACTTAAAGAAGGAGAAGCAAAGTTAAAAGAGGCTATTAAAATTATTAGCCACACAATGATGAATTAAAGGTATCAATTGAGAATTTTAATTATATTATTGATTACATTGCTTTTTTCATCATCATATGCAGAAGATAAAAAAAAAAGCAAAAGTGAAACTGGAGCTACAGTAACGTCAAATTTATCTGCAGCTTTACAGAATGGAAAAAAAAAGGCACAAACTATTTGTTCAGCTTGCCATGGAATGGATGGAGTTGCAGCATCTGGAGGCAACTCAGTAATTGTGCCTAATTTGACAGCTCAACATAAAGATTATTTAAAAGTTAAATTATTAGAATATAAATCAGGAAAAATCCAACACGCTCAAATGTCAGTTATAGCTGGAATGCTTTCAGAAGAAGATATTGATAATGTTTCAGAATGGTACTCTAGAATAAAAATTAAAGTATTTGATCCAAACTTAGTCCTTGCTAAGCCAAGCCAATGATTTATTTGATGAATTATTGCATTTCTGCAACGCAAATTTTGCATTGGTAAATTTTGAGTAAATTTTGTTTAATGAATAATACAAGCTTAAAATAAATTTAAATGATAGATAAATTTAACAACATTTTTTACCTCATTATCTTCTTAGTCCATTTTGCTGGAGTAGGTGTATACGCTTATCAGACCATTGCAGATACAAAAAGATTTATGAAAAAATTTGGAATTGATAAATCAAGTGCGATTATGATTAGATTAGCCGGAGCCTTTATGCTTGCTGTATTTTTGATGTCAATTTATGTCGGTTTTATAAGGCCAGGAGGATTAAATGCTACATGGGCTTTTTTTAATTTAGTTTTTTTAAACAATTTATGTGTTTTTTTATGTAACTTTTATTCAATAAAAATTAATAAAACTGGCGTAAACAAAAAAACTGGAATGGAGCCGATTTACTCACCTTTAGCCTTTACAATAATGAGCGGAATACTTTGTTATGGTTTAGCTAACAAAATTTATGTTTAAGAATGAGAAAAACTATTTTAATTATTAGTACTTTTCTATATTTTGGTTCAGTTGTAGCTGCTGGGCAGCTGAATGATAATGACAAAAAAGCTATTATAAAATGTGCAGGTCTTTATTACGCCAATAGCATGATACCTCAGGGCACTTTAGAATTAGATAAAATAGTTCATTCTATCGCATCAAAAAAATTTTTAACAACTTACTTGGCTAAAGAAGGTCTTAAAGAAGACTTAGTCAATTCAGAACTTATTAAGTTTGTTGATGAACTTTATGGAAAACCTTATGATGAAAGAAAAACAGGTGACTGTGATAAGTTTATTTATAAACTAATACCAGAGTCCAAAACAGAAATAGACAAACTTATCAAATCTGGAATTTATTAATATAAAAGAGTTACGAAACGGTGAAATTCCAGATCAGTAGTGATAGAGAAATAAGAAAGGAGGGAAAATGGCTAAGTTTATTACATTAGGTGTTTACACAGCAAAAGGTCTAGCTGGGTTCGTTAATAATCCAGATACCGATAGAAAAGCTGCAACTGCAGCTCTTGCAGTAGCGGGAGGGGCTAAAGTAACACGATATGCTGGTTTAAGAGGTAAATATGATTTCATGGCTGAGATCGAAGGAACTTTTGAACAAGCTGCTGCAGCTGCAATGGTAGCAGTTTCAAGTGGAGCAGTTTCAGATTTTACAATTTTGGAAGACATAAATTTAAACGAAATTGCAAAAACAGCAAAAACAATGGCTTCAAATTATAAAGAACCAGGAAAATAGTTGATTTAAATTTTAACAAACATAGAGTGATGAAATTCTATGTTTGTTAAATTAAAAAAAAAAATTCATTTATTACAAAACATTTATATAAAAAATAATTATTTATTTTCAAAAAAAAGCTACGCAATGGACGGAGAAGATATTGCAATTAATAATTTTGTAGAGATTAAAAACGATGGTTTTTATTTAGACGTTGGTGCCCATCACCCCTTGCAAAGAAACAATACTTTCTTGCTATTTAAAAAAGGTTGGAAAGGGATAAATATCGACATAAATGAATTTTCAATAGATTTATTTAATTTTTTAAGACCAAAAGATACAAACATACAAACCGCAGTCTCTGATCAAGCGGGAGAAATTATTTTTTACTATCAAAAAGACTTTAGCCAACTGAATACAACTGATAAAAAAATAGCTAAACAAAGCTTTAATAATGAATTCAAAGAAAAAATTGTTAAATGCGAAACTATTAACAATATTTTAGAAAATTCAAAATACAAAGATAAAAAAATAGATTTTTTGAATATCGATATAGAAGGAGCAGAGATTAAAGCATTGAATTCTCTAAATTTTGAAAAGTATTCACCTACAGTGATCTGTATTGAAATTCTGGGTTATAGAGATCTAGACAATGTAGAAAGAGAAAAAGAAATAAAAAAAGATGAAATTTATTTATTTCTACTAGAAAAAGGATATAAAAAAGTTTGGTCAGGCCCATCTTATTGCAGTCACTTATTTGTAAAGAATTAATTCTTATATGTAATACAAATTAATTTGTCGTTAAAAACTATATTCTTTTTATATTTAAATTTAATTTCCTTAATTCCTTTATCTAAAGAATTTTTACTCATCTTTAATAAACAAGATATATATCTATTTTTTAACATTTTAATATATTCATTTAAAGAAATTTTTACCTTAAAGTTAAAAAAGGAAAGTTTAAAATTTTTTAAATTATTTTTAATAATTTTTAACAAAATTTTGTCTTTTTTCAAACTTTTATTTAATCTTACTTTCATAGATTTAAAACAAGGTATTTCGTTATTAGAAATTTGTAGAGATAAAATAATAATTTTTCCTTTTGCATTAAGTTTTTTTTTAGCTAATTCCAATAAATTCTTAATTTTATTATTCGAAAAAAAATGAATTGTTTGTTTTATTAAAATAATATCAAACTTTTCATTTGTTTTTTTAAAAAATTTAATTGCATCTATTTTTTTGAATTCAATATTCTTTTTGACTTCTTTGTTCTTAACAATATCAATACCCAATGGTTTTTTTCTAAATTTAAAACTTTTATTTAATTTACTAATAATATTTGCTCTTCCACACCCTACATCAACAATAATTGTATTTTTATTTATTTCTGCTTTCTTTACCAAAAATTTATTAAAAGAATTGATATATTTAGATGAAGAAAGCCATGTATTGTTATCCCAATTCTTTAATCTTTTCATTAAAGCGTTACAATTGCAGCTGCTATTGATGCTAGTCTTGCTTGAGTGTCGTCTGCGCGACTTGTAATAACTACTGGAACTTTTCCTCCAATTACAACTCCAGCAGCACAAGCTCCCATAAAAAAGATCATCATTTTTACTAACCCATTGCCAGCTTCTACATTCGGTACTAATAATATATCTGTTTGTCCTGCAACAACATTATTAATACCTTTTATCTGAGCTGCTTTTTCAGAAACCGAGTTATCAAAAGCCATAGGACCAAAAACATCAGCGTCTATTCCCTCACTTTTAGCTCGCTCAGTTAATTCTTTTGCTTCAATTGAGCTTGGCACACTTTCTAAGACTTCCTCGGTGGCTGATAATATAGAGACCTTTGGTTTTGATATACCTATTCGTTTTGCAAAGTCGACAGAGTTTTTAAGTATGTGCATTTTAGTTTCTAACTTGGGCAATACATTTAAAGCACCATCAGTAATTATAAATGGTTTATCATTTTTCTCTAAAGTCATATGCCATACATGACTCAATCTTTTTTTACCAATAAGATTTAAATCTCTTTTTAGAACCGCTTTCATTAAAATATCTGTGTGTATATGGCCCTTTACTATAATTTTAACTTTACCTTCACTTGCTAGTTTAGCTGCAATAGGTGCAGTATTATTTTCTGTTGATTCATGAATTATTTCGTATTTTGAAATATTCCATTTTATATCTTTTGAAATTTTTTCAATTGTAGATTTATCACCAACAAAAACTGGCTCAATTAAATTTTCTTCTGTAGCTTGTCTAGCTGATTCAATAGCTACGGGTTTTCCCGCGTTAACAATTACAGCTTTTACTGGGCCTTTTTTTTTTGCCAATTTTAAAAGATTATCAGGGCAAACTATTTTTTTATTAGATAGCATTCAGATTTTTAATCTCATTCAATATTTTAGAAGGAATTGATATATCTTTATTTAAATTATTTCTATAAATTTTATTTTTTCTTTCCCCAGGATAAAAAATAGGGCCGAATCCCTTAATTTTTGGTAGATTTTTTACACGTTTAATGTTTTTCTTTAATTCGCTGTTAAAATTGTTTCCTTTAAAAACTTTAGGGTTAATTGTAATAAACAAATGTCCCACATTTTGTGGACCGGTAAAGTCATCGAATGGATCTTTTGTTTTTCCTCCATGACTACTTCCTGTTA